>Ga0074199_1000430_pt1 | contig 68640 bp, 61 predicted proteins | sample EPASupsiteSAE347_FD_64528 | JGI IMG/M metagenome (GOLD analysis project Ga0074199, IMG submission 64528) | Bioremediated contaminated groundwater from EPA Superfund site, New Mexico - Sample SAE3-47 | ecosystem: Environmental > Aquatic > Deep subsurface > Groundwater > Contaminated ... | reverse complement strand
TCTGCTTTCCTTCTGTCCGCCGCAACGCGGATGGCGGCGTCAATTTTCTTAGTCCTTCAAGATTTCTTCTGGAGGTCCCGCCGGAAAGTCTGCAGACAGAGCAGATCGGCTTTATCGCCTGAGGCGGCAGGGCCGCCATCCAATTATGGACAGTTGGCAGCTCGCTGTTAATAATGTTCCAAAATTCCCTGGCCGACACGAGACACATCGGCTCGGACAGGCTCCGCAAATATACATATGTTGCAACAGAACTATCCAACGTGGGCTTGCGCCCACAACCCAATTTTTGTTATGGAGGGCGAACCTGCCTGCCACGCCGTAGCTTCTGAGCGAAGGGTGGCGGTGAGCTGATTTCAGAAAGGTTCGGCTCAGCCTCGCCCTCCAACTTCTCCGCAAAATTGTCATATGCCTGCCCAGCCACAGGCCAGGGTTTCAACGGAACGATCTAAATATTCGGCGGCTGGCCTGGGGGTTTTTTATGCAAAGTGGCGCGCCAATTTTGTATTGGAAATAATTTTGCCGTCGTCAAAAGAGCTGAAGGCGGATTTGCCGTCGGACATTTGCCGCAGTGTTTTACCGGCCAGGACGGCGTGGTAAGGCTGGCATGGTTTGAATTGCATCATGCGGTTTTTCCTTCCTTCTGAGTTTTGCCCGCCTTGGACGGCTTAATCATGTTCACAAACCTGCATTCGGCGCAGTTTGAGCGGTCGCCGAGGCAGAAATCATGGAAAATCTGGATCAATCCCTGCTGGCATAGTCCATTGCGGTAAAGGGCGGGATTATGGTCCGGGCCGATCAGGTTAAAGGCGCTCTGTCTGATGAGGGCGTTGTCTTCCTCAGCCGGCAGGTGTTTTAAGAGCTCATCCGTCACGTGTGACTTTGCCACATGATCCTTTGCCGGTCTCAGCCGGCGCCGGCCGATCTCCAGCGGAATGACCACGTTGGAGACCATGGCCGCCGCGCGTTGCCGGCCGATCAGGGCAATATCCGTTGCGGATGGTTTCCGGCCGATGACAAGATGACGGCACCAGTAATTATCGCCTGGTTTTTGCAGGACCGCAATAATTTGTTCCAGCCATTGTCCGGCATCGGCGGAAAAGGCTTTCAAACCGGCGATGGTTTCGTTCAGTGTTTTTTTGCCGGTAAAGAGAACCGCCGCGGCCATGAGGCGGCGGCGGGGATGATTCTGGGGGCGGACACTGCTCAAAGACCATGACTCGGCCGGCATTATCCGGGCCGACCATTTCGCCTGAAGTTTCCACCAGTAATTCCAGAGCTGGCGGACAAAGCGGCGGGGTTCATTGTCCCAGCGCGTCTCGGTTACGGCCGGCAGAAGGCCGGCCACGCCGGCCAGCAGGGCATAGGCGGCGATGGGATTCAAGCCGGAATCTTCGCGGAGTGCTTCAACTCTCACGCGTTCGGCAAGCTGGCGGAAGGGCAGGCGGTTGTGCTTGTAGCCGAGCGCATTCATAATTTCCTCATAAAGGACCTGGCCCTCGCCCTTCTGGGCCGCGGCATCTGCCAGGCGTCCGGCTTTTATTTCCAGGCGGCATTTTCCGGCCGCGCAAAGCAGGCCGTAAATTGCGTCCGGGTTCCAGCGGGAAATAATCTGCGAGCAGGGCGTGTTGGCTTTGCGCGCGGCAAACGGATAGGCGGTGACGTCAATGGATTCAAACGAAAACAGCGGATTGGCCAGGAGGCGTTCTTTGAGGGCGATTTGCAGTGTGTTGGGCGGCAAAGCGCCGGCCGACAGCCGGCCGGGGAAGAAAGTAACATGGGCGACGACATGCGCGTAAGCCGGATCAGAGGCGTGGCCATGGCTCTGCCAGTCGGCGGGGTGGACGTGCACTTCAATATCGCCCGTAATGCGGCGGTGTTCAGCGCCCACCAGCAGGGCCGCATTGAGAAAGTCGGGGCCTTTCTCAAGATTCCATCGTCCCGGCTTTTCAACAATCACGGCCTCGCCGTTTTCCGCGCGCAGTTCCACCGGCCGTAATTCCGGGGCGAACCAGACGCATTTCAGATGGCGCTCCGTGCATGGGAAAAGACCGGGCCGGCGGCCTGCGTCCAGCGGCGGAGAATCAACCGGAAAGAAACGGCGGTAGAAATGATCGCCGTCAGGATTGAGAGGTGTCTTATCCAATCTCATGACATCGTATGCCGGGTCAAAATTCTTTTGTTGCCGGCCGGATTAATGTTATTATTAATATATGATTTTTTTACGATTGATCAATAGTGTATGGAACGGTAAATTATATGCAATGAAAACCAGCAGGGAAATGAATATCGCGTGAAGGACAAACGGATCATTATCAAGGTGGATAATCTGACCAAGCGCTTTTCTTCCGGCGTGGCGGTGGACGGGATTTCATTTGAAGTGCAGCGCGGCGAGATGCTTGGTCTGCTGGGTCCGAACGGCGCCGGCAAAACAACCACCCTGCGTATTATCGCCGGTTATCTGGCGGCCACGGACGGCAGCGTTAAAATTGACGGTCTTGATGTTCTGGAGCGTTCCCATGATGTCCGGAAAAAAATCGGCTATCTTCCGGAGCATGTGCCTTTATATCCGGAAATGCGGGTAGATGAATACCTGCAATTCCGCGCCCGTTTGAAGGATTTAAGCCGCCGCCGTTTGCGCGCGCGCCTTGACGAGGTAAAATCGCTTTGCGGTCTGCACAAGGTCGCCGGCCGGATTATCGGCCGTCTCTCGCGCGGTTATCACCAGCGCATCGGCCTGGCCGACGCCCTGATCAATGAGCCGGAACTGCTTATTCTGGATGAGCCGACCATCGGACTGGATCCCAACCAGATCCGGACTATCCGCGAACTGGTAAAGACGCTGGGCCAGAAACATACCGTGGTCCTTTCAACGCATTATCTTTCGGAGGCTGAGATGCTCTGCGAGCGGGTGTTGATCTTGAATCACGGCCGCATTGTGGCTTCCGATTCTCCGTCCGTTTTAACCGGGCTTTTAAGGAACAAGAATATTATTGTGGCCGAGATAGGCGGGCCGCATGCCGAGGTTTCCGCGGCCTTGCGCGGTCTCCCCGGTGTGACGGGCGTCATGGCCGGCCCCTGCGCCGGCGCGGAGAATAATTCAGCTGGGGAATGGAACTGCTACACGCTGGAGTGCGGGATGGATGCTGACCCGCGGGGCGATATTTTTGCCCTGGCGGCCCGGCACGGCTGGACACTGCGGGAACTTAAAATGGAGCCCAGAAAACTTGAAGACGCCTTCGCCGAAATTACCGGCCATGTTGAAATGGACTTGAAATGAAAAATCTGTTGTTGCTGCTGCGCAGGCAGTTTTTGGCTTATTTCCGGGCGCCGCTGGGTTATGCGGTGATCATTGTCTTTCTTGTTATTTCCGGCTTCAGTTTCTGCCGTCTGCTTTCCCAAAGCGTCACCGAGCAGATCCAGGTCGGCGATCTTCTCTTTGGCTCCGCCTACTTCTGGCTGATGTTTCTGGTGACCATCGCCCTGATTACCATGCCGCTTTTTGCCGAGGAGCGGCATTCCGGCACAATTGAGACTTTGCTGACCGCGCCGGTGACTGATTTGCAGGTGGTGCTGGCCAAGTTTGCGGCGGCTTTCGCGTTTATTATTGTCATGCTTCTTCCGACCCTGGCCTACACCGCGATTATTTATATGTTTCATGCCGATGCCGGCCAGTTCTCTTTCCGGCCCGTTATCACCGGTTATTTCATCGTGTTGCTGATTGGCGCCTTTTACACGGCCTTTGGCCTTTTAATGTCCTCCCTGACAGCGAGCATGGTGGTTTCGGCCATATTGTGTTTCATCGGCATGAGCATGACCTTTCTTGCCGAGAACCTGCAGTATGCTCTGCGCAACGCCTGGCTGGAGCGTATGCTGGCCCAGATTTCCAGCATCCAGCACATCATTGATTTTTCACATGGCATTCTTGACTCGCAGGCGGTTGTCTTTTACCTCTCGGGCACGATTTTATTCCTGTACCTGGCGGTCAAATCACTTGAATCCCGATTGTGGAGGTAGGCTGGAAAAATGCGACTACGGCTCAAACGCGCGATTATGAAGAGCAACGCCTTGCTGGCGGTTGGCCTGGCAATAGCCTTGGCAGTGATGGTCAATTATCTGGCCGTCAATTACAGGGCGCGGATTGATCTCAGCCCCGGCCGTTATTATGCCTTGTCAGCGGCCACCCTGAACATGCTGCAACAGCTGAATGTGCCGGTGCAGGCCACCGTATTTCTGGGCGTGAATCATGAAATGTTTAGCGACGTCAAACGGCTGTTGAAAGAATACGAATACGCCTCCGCAAAGTTCACCGTGGAATATGTTGATCCGCATCGCGATCTGGCCCGCGCCAAGGAGCTGGCCGGGCAGTATAATATTTCTGAACCGGAGGTCATTGTCTTTCGCGCCAACGACCGGGCCAAGACGGTTCCGGTCAGCGAGATGGCAACCTATGATTATGCCCCGCTTCTTTCGGGCCAGCCCAAAGTAATGACGTCCTTCCGCGGAGAACAGGCCTTTTCCTCCGCCATTTACAGTCTCATCCAGGACCGGAAACCGGTTGTCTACTTCCTGGCCGGGCACGGCGAACAGCGCATTGACGATTTCGGCCAGCATGCGGGGTATTCAATGATTGCGCGCCTGCTTGAAAAAGGCAACATCCAGCCCAAGACCCTCCATCTCTCGGACAGTTCGTCCATCCCGAAGGATTGCGATCTCCTTGTTATTACCGGTCAGAAGAAACCCTTGACCCACATAGAAGCGGAGATAATCAAAAAATACCTGGATGGCGCCGGCCGGCTGCTTCTGATGGCGGATGTTGGCGTTGAAACCGGACTGGAAAAAACACTTGAGGCGTGGAATATCCGTTTGGGGCTTGATCGTGTGGTGGGGGCGACCCTGACCGGACGCGAACTCCTGGTGAACAGTTATGGCGATCACCCGATCACCGAACGGCTGAAAAATATGGCGACCATCTTCAATATGCCCCGTTCCGTTCAGCCGCTGGCGCCGGCCGGCCAGTCTTTTGATCAATCGGCCGATAAACCGCGGGTGACGATTCTGGCCGCAGGGTCGGAAGATGGCTGGGCGGAAATGACGTATTACCAGAATCCGCCCAAGTTTGATGCCGGCATTGACCATCCCGGGCCGGTTCCGGTGGCTGTGGCCGTTGAAAAAGGCAACCTGCCGGTGGATGTTGAAATCAAGCCGACCCGTCTGGTCGTTATCGGCGATTCCACTTTTGTGTCCAATGGCGCGCTGCTCGCCGGTTACCCCCCGGACTTTTTCATCAATGCTTTGAACTGGCTTCTGGAACGCAGTGACGCGCCGACCTTTACCCCGAAGATTCCATCCAAAGTCCGCTTGAATATTGACCGGAAGCGCATGCAGTTGGCCTATATTGCGACGGTCGTGATTATGCCGGCGTTGATCGCTCTGATCGGTCTGGCCGTTTCTCTGGGAAGGAGAAAATAGCAATGCATCTGCGGACCACATTTTTCTTGTTGGTTTTGACGGCGCTGATATTCAGTTTCATCTGTTTTCATGAAAGTTCGGATGAGAATGAGGAAGAAAAACCCGGCACCAAGGTTAAATTGCTGGATTTTGAGCCGGAGCGGGTGACTTACTGGTCGTTTGCCGGCGCCAAGGACTTTATAGAATGTTTTAATGAGCACGGCCAGTGGATGATTACCAAGCCGGTTAAAACGCGCGCCAGGGACGCCAAAATCAATTATATGCTTTCCGTCCTGGCGGCGCTCCCCAAAGGCGAAACCATTACGGAGCCGCAACGCAAGGCCAGGGCGCTTACCCTCGCCGATTACGGCCTGGAAAAGCCCGGCGTCCGCATTGCGATCGGCGGTTCGGAAAAGCGCATCTTGATAAACGTCGGCAATGTATCCCCTTTGAAAGACAGCGTTTATGTCCAGATAAATAACAGCGACGCGGTGGTGGCCACGGCCACGAATCTGCTGGAGATAATTCCCCGCGACCTGGCGGATATCAGGGATACTCATCTTCTCTCCGGCGCGCCGGCTTATGTGAAAAAAATTGAAATCAAGAGTCCCCGGCATCCTCTTATTCTCATCGTCAAGGAGGGGCCGGAATGGATTCTGCGCAAACCGGCGCTGGCCCGCGCGGACTGGCTCAAAGTGTCAGGATTGCTGGACCGCCTTTTTAACGCCCAGGTTGAACAGTTTGTCACCGATACGATGACGGACCCCTCGCTCTATGGGTTGGGCGATGATGAGGCGGTCCTGCAGGTCGGAATATGGCAGAACGAAAATGAAAACGGCGAATATCTGCTCTTCGGTAAAAAGGCCAACGAAAAAGACGGGATGGTCTATGCCGGTCAGCGCGGACAGAGCACGGTTTTTACCGTCAAGCCGGAAATTATCAGCACACTGGATGTCGTGCCGGGCAATATTCGCGACTCGCGCCTTTTTTTTATGGCGCCTGATTTGTTCTCATCAATCCGTATTGAAGAGGATCATAACATTCTCCAGCTCGCCCGCGACCGGGAGGCCGGCTGGCAGATCATCGCCCCTAAAAAGTGGAAGGCCGATGACAAGGGCGTTGAAATATTGATCGCGCGCCTGAACTCGCTGCGCATTGAGATGTTTATGTCCGGCACCAATTTTAACGCCCAGTTGCTTGAGAATCCGGCCAAAATAATTTCCGTGTCAGATACAACGCCTCTTGCCCTGGTCTCCAATCAGCCGCCTTCGCCGGTTTTTGCCGAATCCGCTCCGTTGCCGGCGGCCGGCGCGCCTTTGGCCGGCATAACCCGCACGCTTTTATTGAGCACGCCCCTGCAGGGCCAGGAATATGTTTTTGGACGCTTTACGGATGAAGATGAAGTCTACCGCCTCTCCGCCTCCTCCGTGGCGACAATTTCCATCAATCCGATGATGTACCGGGACAGCACCATTCTCTCTTTTGATCCTGCTGCCGTAACAAAAATCGCCTTGTGCAAAAATAACAAGGAACAAATTGTATCCCGCGACAGTTCCGGCGCATGGAAAGCCGTTCAACCGCCGGCCGGACGGGTGGATCAGAAAGTGATTAATGATCTGCTGGCCAAGACTTCCGCCCTGCGTGCCATGAGGTTTGAGCGTTCCGACAGCGGCGCAGCCGGCATTTACGGTCTTCAGCCCGCCGCATGCACCCTGACTTTAAGCCTGAGCGGCGCGGAAGGAATCGGCAAAACACTGCTGTTGGGCGAAAAGTCAGAGGATGGCGGCGTCTATGCCATGTTGCAGGGGCAGGAAATTATTTTTGTGCTTGATAAGGAGCTGGTTAATTTACTGCTCCGGGATTTTTTCCAGTGAAGCACCCCGCGGCAAGCCGCGGGGCATCTTTGCGGAACCCTGCGAAGCCAAAAACGCCATTCTTCCCTGTGGCAAGCCACAGGGCATCCTGGCGGAGAAGGGTGACGGCGGGCTTTTCACGCCGGGACCGATTGTCCCCTTGGGCGGGACAACGGGGGTGTCGCCCGGGATAGCAGGAATATTCCAAATAAATAACGCCGGAAAACTACGCGATGTTTAGCAGGCTTAGAAAAATCAAATATGCGCTGTTCATTCTGTTTATATTATGTCTCATTGTCGTCTTTTATCTGACTTCCGTGGGACTGCCGCGCGCGGTCGTGCGCCGGATTGAGCCATATCTGCAATTCCGCGGCATGGTTTTTAATATGGACCGGATTAAATTGAGCATTTTTGAGGGAATTGTCGCCACCAAGGTCAGATATTATCAAAAAGGCGAGGTGGGCGAACCGGTTGTGCAGGCCGATAAGTTTGTCCTGAAACTGGAGCCCTTGGCCTGGATGCGGGGCGGAAGCGGTGTGTCGGGCGCCATCGTTAAAAACGGCCGGGTGCAGTTTTCTCCGGATGGCGATGCCGCCGATAAAATAGTGTTTGACAATATTTACGCCGACGTCACTTTTGACGGCGGGTCGCGTCTGAAAATACTCAGCTTTGCGACGGCTTTTTGCGAGGCAAAAATTTCCGGCAAGGGCACGATCATCCTGCCTTCGGAAAAAGAAGTTCCGCCCGAAATCAGCGCGCGCAGTCCGTCCGGCCTGGCCGAAACCAACGCCGTCAGCCCGGATCTGATAAATATTTCCCGCCAGCTCAAGGATTTTGCCTCCAGCAATGCCGTCAATCTTGATGTGGATTTTTATGTTGACCCGGATAATATTGAAAAACTGTCCGTCAAAGCCAATGTCCATGGGCGGGATACAACCTACGGCGGCGCGGTGATCGGCACCTGGAGCGCCAATATGTCCGTCAATGGCAAAACCGCCACGGGAAATATTGCGCTGAAGGACGCGGAATTTGAAAAACTCGTGCTTCCTGCGGCCAATCTCCTTTTGCAGTTTGATGGAAAGGACACGATCAGCGCCTCTTTAAAAAGCACGGTGGCCGGGAAAACGCAGGCCGGTCCTCTGGCCCTGCAGTGCAATTATAATTTTTCCTCCGACCAGTTTGAAGGCCATGCCGCCACCGGCTGTGACCTGCGGTCCTTTGTGCCGCTCTTGAGAAGGTTTGAGCTGAAGCTCGCCGATATATTTGCGGCTTTTGATTTCAAACGCTCCCTGCCTTCGGGAGATATCCGCTTCAAAGGCGGACTCAAACCGGAATTTTCATGCCGGATGACGGGCGAGATTCTTACCGATTCTCTTTCTTTCAAGGACGTGTCATGCCTGCTCATCAAGGTCGGTTTTGACGCCGACCTTTATGAGACCGGTGAAAAGGTGACCATCCGGCCCCTGCTTGTTGTGCGCGATGAAGGGCTGGCGCGCGGCCAGTTTGTTTATAATTCCGCCGGCAAGACGATTACCTTTTCCGCCATGTCCATGGCCGACCCGAAGGCGATCGCCGCCATGATTGATCCGCTTGTCGCCTCGGCCCTGGAGCCGTATTCTTTTGACGGGCTCTGCTATGTCACGGCCTTTGGAACAGTGGGGTATGCGAGCAGCGCGCCGAACGACGCGGAAATCAGTTTTAATGCCAATGATGTCCGGTGGAAAATGTTAAAATTTGCTTCGTGCGCGCTGACCCTCAGCGTGCTGGAGGAAAGTTATAAAATTGATGATTTCAACGGCAGTATCTATCGCGGCGTTATAAACGGCTTTGGATCCGTGGACCCGGCGGCCGGTTCAAGCAACATGGTTTTCACGGTCTCGGCCAAGGTTGACAATATTGATTTCGGTGTGCTTATAAATTCCCTGGCGGCCCGGCAAGTGGAAAGCCCTTATGAGGGGCTTTGTTCCGGCTCCATTGATCTGCAGGGATTGATTGATGATCCGGATCGTTCGTCAATGAAAGGCAATGGGTGGATAAAAATTGAACACGGCCGGATTTTCACCGTGCCTATCTTCAGTGGATTGTTTGATATGCTTGGAAAAGTAATCCCCGGCATGGGAACTTTTAACGGCAAAAACAATGCCGAGGCGACCATAACCATAGCCAACGGCAAGGTGCACGGCCGTAATATTTACATTGACGGCGATGTCTTCAGCCTGAAGGGTTCCGGCGATGTCTACCTGGACGGAAGGCTTGACTTCAAAGTGCAGGTTACCTTTATGCGCCGGCACAGCCTGATCGGAAGCCTGGTCCAGATTATAGCCATACCGCTTACCAAGGCGTGTGAATTTCACCTCGGCGGCACTGTTTCCAACCCGAAATGGGAAGTGGCCTATTGGCCGTTCTGATCGGGAATGATATGCACCCATTGCCCGCCATTGAAAATACGGCCGCCATAAAAAAATTCTTTGACCACTGGAACCTCTATCACAAGATAATGGAACATAATTACATGTCGCATCGCCAGGTCTATGGCGTTCTGCGCCGGTTCCTCAGGAAACGCTTTGCTGGAAAACCGTTTACTCTGCTTGATCTCGGCTGCGGCGACGCCGAATTCATGAGCGCCGCGCTGTCCGGCACGCGGGTGCGAGCCTACACCGGCGTGGACCTTTCAAAAGTTTCCCTGACTTTTGCCAAAAGAAATCTGCGCCGCCAGTCCTGCCGGAAGCAGTTCATTTGCCGTGATTTTTTCAAGGAAATCAGGCGCCGGCAAAGAGCGGATGTTATCTGGACAAGCCTCGCCTTCCATCACCTGCGTCTCAGACAGAAAGCGTATTTTTTTATGCGCTGCAGAAAAATCTGTGCGCCGGACGGATGCATCATTCTCTATGAGCCGACGCTGCGCGAGGGCAGGGACCGCAAAGACTTCCTGAAACGATGGTGGCGTTTTGTTTCCGCGCATTGGAAGGCGCTTACGGCGCGCGAACTTCTTCTGATAAAAAAGCATATCATGGAGGACGATTTCCCGGAGAAATTTTCCACCTATGCGCTCCTTGCGCGCCGGGCGGGATTTTTTCACGCGCAGCAGCTTTTTGCCGACCGTTCCGGAATCAACAAGATCATGATTTTTTCCGGGCAAGCTTCCACAGCCAAATGCTCATCCCGGCCAAAATCACGACCGCCACTGCGCTCGGCCACAGCGGCATCTGGTGGCCGGCCACCAGTATCTCGGGGCGGATGATCAGCCGCCCCAACTGGCCCAGGCCCATCAGGCCAAAAATCACACCCGCAACTTTCAACCCAGTAATTTGCGAGTTCATATTTGCCTTCCTTCCTTTTTTCTTGGACCATTCTTCTTTAAGAAGTTGTTCGCCGCATTCGGTGATCAAAATTGGTCCCGATTTTCCGATATCAATCGCGTGGCGTGCCGTTTGAAAGTTGTAACCAATTCGGTTGTTATAAAAAAATGACACAATATTGGCGCTAATGTCAATTGCTTTTTATTTTCATTGACATCGTTTCTGTTTTTCGTATTTTAATGGATGGTGTTTGAAGGACGCCGCGACGGTTGCCGGAAGGGCTGAGCCCAACTTCAGAAAAATAATGTTAGAGAACCTTCTTTCTGCCCGTGATAGCAACCGCCGGGTGGTTATGTCCTTATGGGACAGGAAAGGAGGGTCTCATGACCCGTCAACTGCCGTCTAATCCCAGCCTCGCACAACTGCGCAAGCAAGCCAAGGATATCCTGAAGGCCCACAAGAGCGGCAACGCCTCGTGTTGCGCGATCTTGCGGAATATGCGCCAATTCAAGGATAAACCGGATGTGGATATCCTGAAGGCTGACTTGGTGCTTCAGGAAGTCCAATTCGCCCTTGCCTTGGAATATGGGTTCAAGACTTGGGCTGAATTGAAAAAACATGCCCTGGGGAAAACCGCCGCCGGTAAATTTTTTCACATCCATTGCGGCGATTCATCAGCCAACACATTGCAGAAGAGCAAAGTTCCGGGCGATGTACTGGTCTGGCGGGAAATATACCTTGAAGGCCCTGTGCCGGGAAATTTGCCCGAGCAGGATTTTCAGAAAATACGGGCAAAATTTCTTACGACCTTCGGCTTGGACTATGATGGCGTCCTTCAAGGCGCTGCTGAGCGGTACAAACGGATTAAAGAGGCGGGTAAATATGATGAAGTCATCCTGTGGTTTGACGCCTGTATGTTTGACCAAACCATCATGATCCATCTCGTTGACCTGTGCGCGAGACAATCCTGGACGAAAACAAAATTCAGCCTGATTTGTGTCGGTGAATTTGCCGGGTTTGGCCGTTTCTGCGGACTTGGAGAACTGTCTCCGGATCAACTGGCATCTCTCTTTGACACCAGACACGAAGTAACCCAGGCGGAGATTCATCTTGCAGGGAAAGCATGGAAGGCGTTCACGTCGGCTGATCCTCGTGATATTGAAAACCTGCTGCGCGGCGACTTTTCAGCGCTTCCCTATCTTAAAGACGCACTGTTGCGGCATCTTCAACAGTTCCCTTCAGTCCGCAACGGTTTGAACCGGCTTGAAAACCAGATTCTATCCGTGGTGGCATCGGGCACGAGGAAACTGGGCCCGATCTTCAGCACAGTCTCAAACAAGGAGGAAAGACCGTTTTTTGGCGACGCCAGCCTCTGGTCGTGCATCAATCAACTGGCATCGCACAAAGAGCCGTTGCTGCGGGTTTCAGGGCCGGGTAGTTTAACTGAACTCATGAACATTAACTCGGACGAGTTACCATCATTGAAGATGAAAAAACGGCGATTATTTGACGTGGACATTACGGATGTTGGCAAAGCGGTGCTTGCCGGAAAACAGGATGCGGTCAAGCTGAATGGCATTAGTCGCTGGCTTGGCGGCGTTCATCTCCGGGGACCTGAAGCCCAGTGGCGTTGGGATGAAAAGAGCCGTAGATTGGTTGAAATGCAGGTTGCAGTGATCAGCCTTGCGCACAGCGAACCGCCAAAGGAAAAACAGATGAAAAGGCAAATCACCATGCCTGCACCCGCTGGCGAATCAGGCAACACTTATGCACACGGTATATCTGCCGTCCTTGCTTACCTCGGCGCGGACATCAGCTACGACCAGATCATGGGCCTTACCGGCGTGGCCTTCATCCTTCAGGTGGATACCAGCGGGCCGTTTATTGAGAAGACACTTGACTGCGCCTGGTGGCCCAACGACCCATGGGGATTTGACTTAGGGTTGCCTGTGCTTTCCAAAGCCGTGGGATGGAAGATCCGCAACATACGAAGCGATTGGGAAGCCTACAAGGCCGATCCTGCCGCCGAGTATCGCCGGGCGTTCGCACACGCTATTGAACAGTCGCTTCAAGCCGGCAGACCCGTGTTGGCAAAGATTGCCCATTGTTTCATTGTCACAGGCGTCGATGACCAGGAGCCACCACTCCTCGGGTACGGCACGCGCGGCAAATCGACGCAGTTCCTTCAGAACACGATGCGTATCGACCGCTATCCCTGGGGCATATACGTCATCGCCGAGGAGACCACGGCCGGCAATTCTGCGGAGGTCGACTTGACGTCGCTACGCTACATCATTGCCCTTTTCGACGAGCGGGCGCAGGGGCCCGACGCGTCCAAGACGCGGTTCTCGGGCCGGCAAGCGTGGGTCCAATGGCTCCGGTTGCTGCATAGCGGAGAAGCGTGCGACAACAATATGTTGATCCACCTGCGATACAACCGCCGCAGTGCCGTGGCCTACCTTCGTGAAATGGCCGGGAGACACGACGGCACGACGGCAATACACCTTGGTGCGGCCGCCGATCTCTACCAGCGCGCCCTGGAGGACCTGACCGCCGGCGAACTGCCGTACCCTGGCCCCACAAAAGGCGGCCCGGCAGCATACACCAACATGGTCGAACGCGTGTTCAAGCTGGAAGCCAATGCGGTGGCTGAACTGGAGGCCGCCACGGCAATCATCGCCAACAAGCGCTGATTTCGTGAAGTGGTCCAACAAGCCGAATCCAAGCGACGGCATAGAACTGCGCGTAATCTGTCACGAAGAGCGGTGCATCCATCATGAGAATTGCCGAATTTTCACGATTCCATCGTTGACATCTACGTCTGCTTAACCATATTCTTCCTTCAGGTGTTTGAGGGACACCTTCCGGTCTGCGTAAAGGGTCAAGGCCACCTTCAAGTAAGAAGTTAAATTAACCTTCTTTTCTGTCCGTGCTTGCAGACCCCCGGACAAACCGCCAAAAGCGGGAGAAAGGAAGGCTATTATGCCCTTTGATTCTACTCAGGACAGCCCTCGTTCATTACCTGCCGCTCCCACGATTGAAGCCCTTAAGAAGCAGGCCAAACAGATTCTCAAGGCGCACAAAAACGGCGACGTCTCGTGTTGCGCGGCGCTGAAACTCTTGCACCGGTTCAAGGGCAAATCGGATGCTGAGATAATCAACTCTGCGCTCAAGTTGTCCGACGCCCAGTTCGCATTGGCAATGGACTATGGCTTCGCGAGTTAGACGCAGTTGAAAAAATTCCTGGATTCATCCGCAAAAGTCAGAAAAGGGGTGATCCTCAACTGGAAGGATATTGTCGGAGACAAGCCAAATTGCCGCATTGAGGGCGGCGATCTGGTCGTGGAGGATCCAAAAAGCAATGGACTGCATATTGAATTCGGCGGCATGTCTTGGGACAACTACCGGCTTGGCGTGGACGTGCTCGTTGAGAAAAACGCGTTACAGAATATGGTTGCCGCCAATGTCCAACTTTGTCCCAGGGGAACAACAGTGTATTGTCAGATGTTCGGTGCTCTTGGCCGATGGGGTAACGGCATTAATCTCTGGCATTGGGACGTTGAGGGCAAAAAAGAAATCCAGGTTGCCCATGTGTCACTGATGGATCATATTCACGATCCGCGCGACAAGACAAGCGGGAAAGAAAAACAGCTTCCATACTTGCCGCACAAGATCGTTTTGAACACATGGTATCGGTTTGAGATTGCGGTGGAGAGCCACAGAGTCAGCATTTTCTTCAACGGAGAGCAGGTCATTGACGAACGGCTTGAAGTCCCGACATGCGGAATGCTTGGACTCATTGTGAACTATGGAAGTGATGCTAGGGTCAGACTGAGAAATCTCCGAATCCGTTTTGTTAAACCAACGCGACTGCAGGTTGAAGAATACGGAACTGACGCTGCCACGAACTGGACAAACTACAAACGGCGTGAGATTGCAGCCAGCCGGCGAAAAAGCATGAATAACGATTCTTTATGATTATCTGTCAGGATCAAAGAATCCCTGGATATCTACTGCTTTGCCCGGCATTCCAGCCGTTCGCCAGGCGACAACGATCCACGCCGGCGCGTTATGGGCATATTTGTTGAAGTCCGCATTCGACGGACCGAACCGTCTCATGATCTCCTTGTTCTTCACGAGTATGAACCGCCATGATTCTTTCTCCGGATGGGCGTGCGGTGCGTAGCATCCAGCTTCAAGCACCGCCATGAGATCATCGTGCGGAGGCATTTCCGGTTTGAAGGCGCGGATCGTCTTCCTCGACTTAACCAGCTCCAGGAATTCGTCGGGCGTCATCATTCCCTCCATTTTGGCCGCAGGACGACCGCCGGGTGCGAACAGTTTTCTTATTTCAACGTGTCTACAAGTTGCATGTCGTCTTTGAGCAACTCATTGACCACCGCGGAAATTCGCTCTTTTTCCGCTCCGCCAATTCTTCAACGAAAGGATAGGTTTCTTTATTCAAATACACAGGGATATTCAGTTTCAGCCCTTTTCTAAAAAAACGCCCCCGCCGTGCTCCGGAAAAATCATATTCTTTTTTTATTCTATTCACCGGCGTGTTCCGTTTTACAAGATTGGAGTCCAAATCCCAACATTGCGTAATTATTGAAGCGGCTCAATCTTCTCAAGAGGCCGGTGGTCCTGCGCTCGGTTCCAGTCATCAAGAAGTTCTTTTTGATGAAGATTGGTCCACTCAATTACAAGGCCAAGAACTCTGGGCGGCAGTCTGCCGGCAAACACTGACGGGTTATTGATATCAATCAACGCTTCGTATTCGCCGTAGATGGCGTGATAGTGAGGCGGATTATGATCATCCATAAACATTTTAATCACAATCCCCAGGAATCTGGATAGTTCAGGCATAAACAGATACGTGCTTTAAGCATGGGAAAATATCTTCGGCGTTTTTTCCTGTGACTCTAAGGTAAAGCGAGTCAGGGCAAAGATCAATTTGGTCCCTCCAGATTAACTCGCCGGTATCGCCGATTTTAACCATCTTGAATTCATCATAGCTGTCCCAGAGTTTAAAAACACCGCTTCCGGCCAGGTCGGATAGATCCGCTATGCCCCGCGTGCTATCAGCAAACGTCAAGTCAAGTCGGTAATTTTCCAATACGTTTACTTTAATTACTTTATGCATAAGCTCTCCCTTTCTTCTAAAAAATATTAGACTGTAGTTGGATGAGATGTCAAGTGTTGATAACAATTTTTTGTATTACTATTGTCTATGGCATCTTATTTGTTCAAAATCAAGATTAAAAAATTGATTTTAACAGAGAGGAAATATAGCATTCATCAGGACAGTGTTATCATGAATTTTTTCGCTGATCTGCATGTTCATTCAAAATTCTCGCGCGCCACGAGCGCCGACTGCAACCTGGAACAGCTCTCGCTCTGGTCCCAGCGCAAGGGCATCGCGGTGGTCGGGACCGGCGATTTCACGCATCCGGTTTGGCTAGCGGAGATCAAGGAAAAACTTGTTTCTGCCGAACCCGGCTTGTTCCGTCTGAAATCAGACCTGGAAGAAAAGACGGCTGGCCTGCTATTCCCCTTGTGCCGCAATCCGGTTCGTTTCATCCTGCAGGTGGAGGTCTCCACCATTTACAAAAAAGGGGAAAAAACGCGCAAGGTGCATCATGTCATCCTAGTGCCCGACTTTGAAAAGGCGGATAAAATAGCCCAAAGCCTCTCGCGCATCGGCAATATCAAATCCGACGGCCGGCCGATCCTCGGACTGGATTCGCGCGATCTGCTGGAAATCGTGCTTGAATCCGGAGAAGGTTCCTATCTCATTCCGGCCCATATCTGGACGCCCTGGTTTTCAGCCTTGGGCTCAAACTCAGGCTTTGACACCATGGACGAATGCTACGCTGATCTTGCGCCGCATATTTTTGCGCTGGAAACGGGGCTTTCCTCGGACCCTCCCATGAACTGGCGTCTTTCAAACCTTGACCGCTACCGGCTGGTCTCCAATTCCGACGCCCATTCGCCCTCAAAACTGGGGCGCGAGGCCTGTGTTTTCAACACGCCCCTGGATTTCTTTGCCATGCGCCGCGCTTTGGAAACCGGCGAAGAATACGGGGGAACGATAGAGTTTTTTCCGGAAGAGGGGAAATATCATCTGGATGGACACCGCAAATGCGGCGTCCGGCTTTCACCCGAAGAAACGCGCAGAAATTCCGGCCAGTGCCCGGTCTGCGGCAAGCCGGTTACGGTCGGAGTTATGAACCGCGTGCACGAACTAGCCGACCGGCCCGAAGGGGCGCGGCCAAAGAACGCGGCTTCCTTTTCCAGCTTTGTGCCGTTGAAAGAAATTTTGTCTGAAATTCTGCGCGCCGGCCCGGAGAGCAAGAGGGTTATAAAACCATATGAAGATTTAATCGCGCATCTTGGCCCGGAACTTTTTATCCTGGACCGTGCGCCGCTGGATGATATCCGGCGGACCGGTTTGCCGGTGCTGGCCGAGGCAATTCATAGAATGCGCATGGCCCAAGTAATTCGCGAGGCCGGATATGACGGCGAATACGGCGTGATCCGGTTTTTCCATGAGGGCGAACTGGAGAGGATGGCGGAGCGCTCCCTGGTTTTTAATTTTGCGGAGGGGGACCCGGTACGGCAGGCAAGTAGAATTGTCATTCCCGATTGGGATGGGAGGGACGGCGTGTCGCCGTCCGTCGTCGGCGGGCAATATGCCCGCCCTCCCTCATTGGTCGGGAATCCAGATTCATCCGTTTGTGGCGGACTGGATTCCCGCTTGCCACGTCGCCCCGATAAATCGGGGCAAGTGGCCACTTGTCTGACGACGTGGCGCGGGAATGACACGCCGACATCGTTTCAAGCCATGAAGACCAATCCGCCATGCCTTGATCCCGAACAGCAATCCGCGGTTGAAATCACCGAGGGACCCTTGCTGATCATTGCCGGCCCCGGCGCCGGCAAAACCAGAACCCTGACTCATCGCATGGCCCGCCTGATTATTGAGGGCGGAGTTTTGCCGGATCAATGCCTGGCGATAACTTTTACCAATCGCGCCGCCAATGAAATGCGGGAACGCCTGCAAAAGCTTGTCCCGGATAAAGCCGCTTCAATCCCGGTCATGACTTTTCATGCGCTGGGACTTTTGATGCTCAAGGAGCAGGCGAATTATTCCGGATTGCCGGCGCAGTTTCGCGTGGCCGGAGATGAAGAACGGGAAAGACTGCTTATGGAAGCGTTGAAAATTTCCAACAGAAAGGCCCGGCGCCTGCTGGCAGAAATTTCAAAATACAAGCGGACCCAGGCGGCACCCGCTGGCGCGGAGGACATCGCCGGATCTCTGAAAATTTATGAACAGGAGATGCGCCGGCGTGCAATCATTGATTTTGACGACTTAATCGCCCTGCCGATAAAAATACTTGAAGCCCGCCCGGATATAGCCGCTTCTTACCGCAACCGTTACCGCTGGATTTCGGTTGATGAATATCAGGATATAGACCAGGAACAATATCGTCTGTTAAAATTGCTCGCGCCGGCCAACGGCAATCTGTGTGTCATTGGCGACCCGGACCAGGCCATCTACGGTTTCCGGGGCGGCGATGTCGCCATATTTAACCGTTTCCAGGATGATTTTCCCGGCGCGCGCATCATTCAGCTAAAAAGAAATTACCGCTCGGGCAAAATGATCGTTCAGGCCTCCTGGCAGGTCATGGCGCCGGCTTCGCTGGTAAAGGACCGCATCATGCAACCGCTTTCCGATGACGCGGCCAAAATCGTGATTCATGAGTCGGTCTCCGAGGCGGCCGAGGCCGAATTTATTGTTCATACTATTGAACAGTTGATCGGAGGCGCAACATTTTTTTCAATGGACAGCGGCCGGGTATCTACGGCCGCGGAAAAATCGTATTCATTCGCGGATTTTGCCATGCTGTGCCGGACCGACGCGCAGAGCGAGCCATTGCGCGTTGCGCTGGCAAGGTCCGGCATGCCGTTCCGCAAATGCTCGCATATCTGCATTGCGGATTCGCCCCTGGCCCTGAAAATTGCCGAGATAATGCATAGGAATTTTCATTCAGGTAGGGCGGGACAGCATGTCACTCCCGCCTGCAACGCCTGTGGCGTAGACACTGCGGGCAGACCGTTCAATTCGGTCGGACAAGGCGGTCCGACCCTACCGTTATCTGTCGTGCAATGCCTTGATAATGCCGTCAAAGAATTGGAAGAAGCGGAGCGCAAGGAGGCGCTTATGCTTGCCAAGGCGTTGCGTCCCCTTGCCGAGCGTTCCGCGGATATTGCAAATTTTCTTTCGGAGCTTGCCATCGGTGTGGAAGTGGACCTCTGGGATCCGCGGGCAGACTGCATATCATTGCTGACCCTGCATGCGTCCAAGGGATTGGAATTTCCGGTGGTGTTTATGCCGGGCTGTGAGGACGGCCTTCTGCCGCTTCGCTGGGGAAATTCGGATGCCGACAACATTGACGAGGAGCGGCGGCTCTTTTTCGTCGGCATGACCCGCGCCAAAGACCAGCTTTTCTTGTGTCACGCCAAAAGACGCCGCTGGATGGGCGTGATCAAGGAAATGGCGCCTTCTCCTTTTCTTCACGACATTGAAGAACAGCTGCTTGAACGCAGCCGAGCCTCCTTCCGGAAGAAAAAAACCGCCGGCGCGGAACAGCTCACGCTGTTTTGAGAGGCAGATTGCCACAGCAGCATCTTTGGTTTATGATTTGTTCTATGACTATGAACCTTAAAATATTTTTGAAGACCTACGGCTGCCAGATGAATGAACGCGACAGCGAAATGATTTCCGCGCTCCTTCAGCGCGCCGGATTTGCCGTCGCCAGCCGGGAAAACAACGCGGATATCATCATTGTCAATACCTGCAGTGTCCGCGAAAAGGCCGAGGATAAAGCCCTCGGAAAAATGAGACTGCTCGTGGCCGGACGTAAAAAGGAGCGCAAACAGCTCATGGTCGGCGCGGTGGGCTGCATGGTGCAGAGGATGAAAAATGAGATTTTTCGCAAGGTTCCCGGCCTTGATTTTGCGCTTGGCACAGGGCGTCTTGCCGCGGTCGGCGATGCAATTCAAAAAGTGCTGGCAGGCCAACGGCCTGTAATTGACGTTGCCACCGGCAAATTCAGCTGTGAAACCGGCACCCATCTTGACGACAATATTTCGGCGTTTATCAATATATTATACGGCTGTAACCGGCATTGCTCGTATTGCGTCGTGCCCGAAGTGCGCGGAAGCGAGTGGAGCAGGGGAGCGCCGGAAATAATTTCAGAGGCCGTGGAGCTGGTGCGCGGCGGGACAAGGGAAATCACCCTGCTGGGGCAGAGTATTCTGACTTATGGCCGGGCCAATGATGTCTGGCCGGGCGGGGAAAAATCAAAGAAAGATTTTAAGGAGCCCTTTCCGCGCCTGCTGGAGGCGCTGGATTCAATCAGCGGATTAAAACGTCTGCGTTTTACCTCCAGTCATCCTTCCGGATGCACCGGTGAACTTGCGCTTTGCTTTTCCGAATTGCCCACGCTCTGCCCCCATGTTCATCTGCCCCTGCAATCCGGCTCTGACCGGATTCTCAAGTTGATGAACCGGGGCTACACCGCGGAGGAATACCGCGCGGCCGTTGGGTGTCTGCGCCAATCAATCCCGCATATTGCGGTAACAACGGACATCATTGTTGGCTTCCCTTCCGAGACAAAGGAAGATTTTGACCTGACCCGCGCGTTTATGGATGAAATCGGATTCAGCAATGCGTTTATCTTTAAATACAGTCCGCGCCCCGGCACAAAGGCGGCCGGATTGAAAGACGATGTTTCGGAGTCCGAAAAACTGCGCCGGAATCATATCATCCTGGAAGAACAGAACCGGCACAGCCTGAAAATGAACCGGCTTTTGCTTGGCCGCGAATGCGAAGTACTGGTTGAGGGCCAAAGCAGACGCAACCCGCACCGCTGGTCCGGCCGCACCGGCACAAATATTCTGGCGGTCTTTGAAAAGCCGGACAATTACCGGCCGGGTGATCTGGTCCGGATTAAAATTGACCGGGCCGAACCCCAGACATTATACGGCACGCCCTGCTGATCGTGACATATCCGCGCCTTTTTTTGAACGGGTATTTTGTAGCCGCCCCACTCAGTTGGGGCGCCTTTTCGCGGCAACAGAGTGCCGCGGCTACACGGTCCACCCAGATAACCGAGGGGGATACTTGAACGGTTGCAAAAATATTGCCTGCCGGAGGGGAAAATGACACAATACGGCTTTGAATAAACCGCCTTTAAGAAGTAAATTGAGAACCGCGTTAAATATGCGCCCATGATTCCTGCCCATCATTCAGAAGCTTTGGCGGCCATGTCGCCGGCAAGTCTTGGCTCAGCGCTGTCGGTCTGGAGCGCTCTGCCTCTTGCCGGCCTCTTGTTGTCGCTGGCTTTCTTGCCGCTTTTTTCCCCGCGCTTCTGGCAGAAAAATTACTATTACGTTGTGGCGGCCTGGGGGCTGATTCTGGCCATACCTTTTATCTTTTATTTCGGCGAACCGGCCGTTCATGAAACCATCCACATGGTGTTACTTGACTATATTCCGTTCATAATCCTTCTGCTTTCCCTGTTCACCGTGGCCGGCGGCATATACCTTGAAGGCGCCCTGAAAGGCACGCCCTTTACCAACGTGATCATGCTGTTCATCGGCACGGTCATTGCCTCATGGATCGGAACGACCGGGGCCTCCATGCTGCTCATCCGGCCAATGATCCGCACGAACGCAAGACGCAAGAACAAAGCCCATATCATCATATTTTTTATTTTCCTGGTCAGCAACATCGGCGGCGCGCTCACGCCGCTGGGCGATCCGCCGCTCTTTCTCGGTTTTCTGCGCGGCGTTCCGTTTTTCTGGACTTTCAGCCTGCTTCCCGTAACGGCCTTTGTCAGCGCCATTTGCCTGGCGGTATTTTTTGCGCTGGACACCATCTATTACCGGCTGGAAAAACACCATTTGCCGCACCTGGAAGAATCCAATCTGGAAACCGGTCTTCGGCTCCGCGGCGGGCATAATTTTGTCTATCTCGGCGGAATCATAGCGGCGGTGCTTTTCAGCGGCATGGTCAACCTCGGTGAAATAACGTTCCTTAATATCCGCCTTCCGGTGCAGGATGTTATTCGCGATATCGCGCTGGTGTTGATTACGGCCTTGTCCATTGCCACCACGCCGAAAAAAATCCGCACCGCTAATCAGTTCTGCTGGCATCCCATGATAGAAGTGGCCGTCATTTTCGCCGCAATATTTGTGACGATCCTGCCGGTCCTGGCCATGTTGCGCGCCGGCGCCGAGGGGCAATTGGCCTTTATCACCATGGCCGCCCGGAAACCATGGCATTATTTCTGGATCACCGGTCTTTTATCCAGCCTCCTTGACAATGCCCCCACTTATCTGACGTTTCTGACAACGGCGCTCGGCAATTTTTTCAACGGCCTGCCTGAACATGAGGCGCTCATCAAACTGATTGCCGCGCATCCGGCCGTTTTGCAGGCCGTTTCGGCCGGGGCGGTGTTTATGGGCGCGAACACTTATATCGGCAACGCGCCCAATTTCATGGTGCGCGTCATTGCCGAGGAAAGCGGAATCAAGATGCCGAGCTTTTTCGGCTACATGGTCTGGTCGGCCGTCATTCTTCTGCCGCTCTTTATCTTAGCGACTCTGATTTTTTTTGTCTGATTCCAGCAGGGATATGAATCAAAAAGAACAAAAAATGCCGAAGGCCGGCCGGGTCTATTTGTGCGCGCCGGTCAATGCGCTCGTGGAGGGTATCTACGAGCAGAAAATTCCGCTCACGCAGATTAAAGAGCACGGTGATTTCGGGTTAGGCACGTTTGACAACCTGGATGGCGAAATGATCATGCTGGACGGGCAGATTTATCAAATCACCGCCGATGGCCGCGTGGCCCAGGTGGATGAACAGGCTTTGACGCCGTTTGCCTGCGTCACCTTTTATAACCCCCTGAGCCATGATGAGCTGGAAAATGAAATGTCGCATGCCGACTTCCAGGAATGGTTACGGAGATTATTGCCTTCGCCCAACATTTTTTATGCCATCCGGATTGAGGGGCGGTTTGCTTATGTCAAGGCCCGTTCGGTGCCAAAGCAGGAAAATTACCGGCCATTGGTGGAAGTCGCCAAAGAACAACCGGTCTTCACTTTTACGGATATTGAAGGCACATTGGCCGGTTTTTTCACGCCGGCCTTTGTCGGATCACTGAGTGTGCCGGGCCTGCATCTTCATTTTCTCTCGGTTGATAAGCAACATGGCGGACATTTGCTGGAATGCCGGCCCGCCAGGGTGCGGGCCGGGGTGCAGTATATTCAGACTCTGGAACTGGCGTTACCCATGAGTTTTGATTATATGACCTGGGATTTCCGCCGAGACACAGACCAAGACTTGAACAAAGCCGAAAAATAAATTTTAAAATGGCCTGGCGAATCGCAGAGAGCGTGGCACGCGGGGAGATTGACAACCGGCAAAAAGGACGCGTAACCGGCCGCATCTGGCTGGCCGGAAAGAAAGAACCGCTTGAGCTGGAACTGCAGGGCAACGCCCTGCGCGACCTGGCCGGCGCATGCCTGACGTTTGAAAACCCCGCGCCCAAATCCGATCAGCCGGCTGCTCTTAATCCGCAACAGCGCGGTATGGTCGGCGATATGACCGCCTCGCGCAAGGTCCGCGTGCCGGATGTGCCGGTTGAAGAAGCGCTTGCCATGGGCAAAATCGGCATAAAGCCCCCGGAGCATCTGGCCAACTGCCTGTATCTGGAATGGTTTAGCGGTCATAATGGGAGGGTCGTGATTGAAAGCGCCGGCTTCCGGCTTTCAATCACCGAACCGGTCTGGAAAATGACCGCACATGAACAAAAAGAACAACTTCGGGCCAATGCCTCCGCCATTGAACGCTGGCTTGAACAGATGACAAACGCCGCCGCTGCGATCCAACACCGCAAAACATGAAATGAATCAAATTGCTTTTCCGGCGCGAAGTTAGCACAATTCGCGTATGACCACATTACCAGAGGTTCAAACGCTAATGAGTGAAGCGCTTAAAACGCGGCCGGTTGTGGCCATCATCGGCCGGCCCAACGTCGGCAAGTCGTCCATTTTCAATCGGCTGGCGGGCCGCCGCATTGCAATCGTCCACGAAGAACCGGGCGTAACCCGCGACCGCCTTGTCTGCACCATCCGTCTTAAAGACCGGCGTTTTGATCTGGTTGACACCGGCGGGCTGGAAGACGCCGAGGCGCAAAATAATCCCGGGAAAATGGCCGAGCAGTCCATTGTCGGGGCCGTGCGCCGTCAGGTTGAGCTGGCGCTGGCCGAGGCCCAAGCGGTTATCTTTGTCGTTGACGCCAAAACCGGCGTGCTGGCCGCGGACGAAAAGACGGCGGGTCTGCTTCACAAGAGCGGTCTGCCGGTTCTGCTGGCCGTCAATAAAACCGACCACGCCGGACTTGATTTTCACGCGCATGATTTTGCAAGGTTCGGCTTTCCCGTTTTTCCCGTTTCCGCGCTTCAAAACCGCGGATTTGAAAATTTGTTTGAGAGCCTGGGCGGCCTGCTGCCGGCCGGCGCGGACAATGATTTTTCCGGACTGCGCGTGGCCGTGGTCGGCCGGCCGAACGTCGGCAAGTCGCGGCTGGTCAACCGGCTCGCGCGGCGCGAGCGCGTGATAGTCTCCGACGAGCCGGGCACAACCCGCGACAGCATCGCCGTTCCGGTAACCGCCAAACCGGGCGCGCAGGGGCGCGGATATATTTTCGTTGATACGGCCGGTTTGCGCGCCGCGAAAAAGATCAGGAATGCCATTGATGACTTCAGCCAGTTGCGCGCCAAGGAAAGCATTGATGCCGCGGATGTGGTGGCGCTGGTTATTGATGCAACCATCGGACCGACCGCTTATGACAAAACTATTGCCGCGCATATTCTGAGCCGGAAAAAGGGTTGTATGATTATTGTCAATAAATGGGACCTGACGCCGGCTGCCTCCCAGAAGGCGTGCTGCGCGGCCTTGTATCAGGCTCTGCCCTTTATGGATTTTGCGCCGGTGGTCTGCGTCTCGGCGGCCAGCGGTTTTAATATCGGCCGGATCATGGAAACAATAAATTATGTCGCGGAACAGAGCCGGCAAAAGATCGCCACCGGCATTCTCAACCGGGAGCTGCAGGCTGCCCTGGCGCGCGTTCAGCCGCCGTTGGTTCGCGGAAGACGCCTGAAAATTTTTTATGCAACCCAGACTGCGGAGCAGCCGTCGGCCTTCTTGCTTTTCGTCAATGATCCGGATAAAATAAGCGCAACTTATCAAAGATATCTGGAAGGTTCTCTCCGCAAAGCTTTCGGCCTGGAAGGCGTCCCGATTGTTTTTGAATTCAGGAAGCGGGAATCCCGTCCGGATAAACATTAAGTTAAGATTGCATTTTTATTTATTCTGTTATTGATAAATGCAACAGACGATCTAAAATGCGTTTGCTGTCTCTGAAGATGAATGGATGGGGTTAACTTTGGTTTTGGAATTTGGGTAATGGCCGCGTGATTTAAGATTAAGGAAAGGAAAAACAAGCGGTTTTTTATTGATAAAATCGTAAAAAAATATTTATTATTTTTTTGCTTGCATATACTACAGATTGTAGTATTTACTTATTTTAAACGAAATTACAACAATATATAGCGGTGCATTGCGGCGCGCAAAAACAGCGTAAGTCGTTATATGACCTGTGGTTAGGAGGGGGTTATGCTCAAGGCCGGTGATTCGCTCAGCTTGGAATTTGAAATGAAAGAAAAAAATGGAATTGCCAAATTGCCTGTTAAAAAAAACGGCGGACGGGAAAAAAACAACGGTGATAAAATTAATTTTATTTCAAAGGAAAAAAATAAAACACACGGTGACCCAGGCTGCGCCGGCCTGCCCGAGCTCGGCCAGGGAGGCTCCGCCGACTCGCCGTCGCGACCTTCCTTCGCCCACCATAGCGGGCTTCGCGAAGGCGGGAGCGCTATGGCGGAGCACGGGGCGAGAACCGCGTGTGATAAATCAGCTGGCATGCGTATTCCGGCCTTGTTCAGTAAAAAGGGCGTGCATCCGTTTGATGAGATTGAATGGGAACACCGCAAAGCAGTTATTAAAAACGATAAAGGCAAAGTTGTCTTTGAGGAAGACGATGTTGAAGTGCCCAAGTCCTGGTCGGCCCTGGCCACCAATGTCGTGGCTTCAAAATATTTTTACGGCGCCAAGAGCACGGATGTCCATGAAAAATCAGCCCGCCAGCTTATCCACCGCGTCGCCCGCACCATTGCCGACTGGGGATTGAAAGATGGTTACTTTGCCTCCGCCGACGATGCCGAGAATTTTTACCGCGAGCTGGTCTTTATCTGTGTGAATCAGATCGGCGCTTTTAACAGTCCGGTCTGGTTTAATATCGGCCTGCACCAGGTCTATGGACTTTCTTCCAACAACAAGGCCTGCTATTTCTTTAATCCCGCTACCGCCAGGATTGAGCAATCGCACGACTCATACAAGTATCCGCAGGGTTCGGCCTGTTTTATCCAGGCGGTGGCCGACAACATGGAAGACATCATGCGCCTGGCCACGGCCGAGGCCATGTTGTTCAAATATGGGTCGGGCACCGGCACGGACCTCAGCTCATTGCGCAGCAGCCGCGAAAAATTGTCCGGCGGCGGGACGCCGTCGGGGCCGCTCAGTTTCATGCGTGTTTTTGACCAGGTGGCGGCGGTTGTCAAGTCCGGCGGCAAAACAAGGCGGGCGGCAAAAATGCAGAGCCTGCGGGTTGACCATCCGGACATCATGGAGTTCATCAACTGCAAAATTGATGAGGAGAAAAAGGCGCGGACCTTGATCAAGGCTGGCTATGACGGTTCCTTCAACGGCGAGGCGTATTCATCGGTCATGTTCCAGAATTCCAATCTTTCCGTGCGGGTTACGGATGAGTTTATGCGGGCGGTGGAGGCCGGCGCCGTCTGGCACACCAAAGCGGTTACCACCGGAGAAATTGTGGAAGTGCTTGATGCGCGGACAATAATGCAGCGCATTGCTGAGGCCGCTCATTTTTGCGGCGATCCCGGCGTTCAATATCACACCACCATCAATCGCTGGCATACCTGTCCGGCCAGCGGCACTATCAACGCCAGCAATCCCTGCTCGGAATACATGTTCGTGGATAACAGCGCCTGCAACCTGGCCTCCATTAATCTCATGAAGTTTTGCGATGAGCGCCAGAATTTTGATATAAAGCGTTTTCAGCATACCGTCCGGATGCTGATTATTGCCCAGGAAATACTCGTGGATAATTGCAGTTATCCCACGCTGGAAATAGCCGGGAACTCGCACCGTTTCCGTCCGCTCGGGCTTGGTTATGCCAATCTCGGGGCGTTGATCATGCGTCTCGGCAAGCCATATGACAGCAACGAGGGGCGTTCCTTCGCCGCGGCGGTCACGGCGCTCATGACCGGCTCGGCCTATTTAACTTCCGCGGAAATAGCGTCCGTCAAGGGAACTTTTGAGGCCTTTCCGCAGAACCGCGAGCCGATGCTTAACGTTATCGGCATGCATCGCGGCGCCTTGGAGCAGGTCAAGGGCGATAACGATTCGGCGCCCATACTTGATGCAGCGCATAAAGCCTGGGACCATGCCGTGGAACTCGGGCAATGCCACGGTTATCGGAACGCCCAGGTTTCCGTTCTGGCGCCGACCGGCACCATCGGTTTTATGATGGACTGCGACACCACCGGCGTTGAGCCGGATATGGCGCTGATAAAATACAAGCAATTGGCCGGCGGCGGCATGTTCAAGCTTGTCAATCGTTCTATTGCCACGGCCCTGGCCCGGCTCGGTTACAGCGACCAGCAGGTCAAGGCCATTATCAAGTATATTGATGAAAAAGACACGATTGAAGGCGCGCCGGGTTTGAAGTCTGAACATCTGCCGGTCTTTGACTGCGCTTTCAAGCCAAAACACGGCACGCGCTTCATTGATTACCATGCCCATCTGAAAATGATGGCCGCCGTCCAGCCGTTTTTATCAGGCGCAATAAGCAAGACGATTAACATGCCTTCCGCGGCGACCATCCAGGATGTCACGCAAGTCTTCATGGACGGCTGGAAGCTCGGCGTCAAGGCGGTTGCCATTTATCGTGATGGCTCCAAGGGCATTCAACCGGTTTCCACCGACAAAGCCGCCTCTGAGCGGAGCGGGGTTCCCGAGGTGCTTGCCGCCAAGCCGTTCCGTCGGCGGATGTCGTCAACGCGCAAGTCAATTACTCATAAATTTGAAGTGAGCGGCCATCAGGGCTACCTGACCGTCGGGTTGTATGAAGATGGCTCGCCCGGCGAGCTTTTCATCACCATGGCCAAGGAAGGCAGCACGGTCGGCGGAATTATGGATGCGTTCGGCACTTCAATTTCCATGTGCCTCCAGTATGGCGTGCCGGCAACGACCCTGATTGAGAAATTTACCCACAGCCGTTTTGAGCCGAGCGGTTTCACCAAAAATCCAGAAATTCCATACGCCAAATCGCTTGTGGATTACATCTTCCGCTGGCTGGCGCTCACGTTTCCTAGCGGCAAAAACCAGGCGCTCACGGAATGGCAGTCCGGCAAACCGGACGGCAAGCCGCAATCGGAAGCCCAGCTTCTGCGCGCAGGTCAGCCTCAGGCCGGCGAACAAAAAACCGCCGAGGAAATGCTTTACCAGCAGGGGACGATTGATCCGGGGGATGCGCCGGTTTGCGACCAGTGCGGCGCCATTACCGTGCGCAACGGCACGTGTTACCGTTGTTTTGTCTGCGGCAATTCCATGGGATGTTCGTAGAAGAAAGAAGTCAGCCGCCGGTAGTCAAATCCGGAACAAGAGCGATCCTGTATGAATCACCGTTGAATTTTATTTCTCCGGTGTGTCATTCCCGCGCAAGCGGGAATCCATGAGAATGTATGGTTGAATCTGGAATGTTTACTAAATACATTTCCGGCAAAAATTTTTTATTGGCCGCGGCGACCGGGTTCGGGCTGGGCTTAAGCCCGATTGCTTCGGGAACAGCCGGAACATTGCTGGGCATACCGATCATATTCTGTCTCGCAAAAGTATGGGCTGGCCCCGTTATCTGGCAGATAGTCTGCAGCGCGATTCTGGCCGCCGTTGCCGTGCCGTTGTGCGACCTGGCCGAAAAACATTTCCAACGGAAGGATGACGGCCGCATTGTCGCCGATGAATATCTGACGTTCCCCATTTGCATGATCGGCCTGCCGATTTGCCTGCCAATACTTGTCATGGCTTTTTTCACCAACCGTCTCTTTGACATAATCAAGCCGCCGCCCGCGCGCCGTCTGCAGAATCTTCCCGGAGGGCTCGGCATCGTGGCCGATGATGCCTTTTCGTGCCTGTATAGCCTGGCGCTGAATCATCTTGTTTTTTGGTTATTAATTAAATATGGAGTTATCTGCGGTAGTTGAAAACAAATTGAGATGAAACTAAGCATAATCATTCCGGTCTACGACGAGGTCAAAACCGTTTCCCGGATGGCGGAGGCGGTCCGCGCTGTCCCCATCAACCTGGAAAAGGAGCTGATTTTTGTTGATGACTGTTCCACGGACGGGTCGCGCGATATTCTCCGTGCGCTGCAGGGCAAATATCCGGACTGGAAATTTATTTTTCATGAGACCAATCGCGGCAAGGGGGCCGCCTTGCGCAGCGGATTCAGGGAGGCCACCGGGGATATTGTCCTGATTCAGGATGCTGATCTTGAATACGATCCGCGTGATTATCCGGCCCTGCTGGCGCCGATTCTGGACGGCCATGCCGACGTGGTCTTTGGCTCGCGTTTTATCGGCAACGGGCCGCACCGCGTTGTTTTCTTCTGGCATTCACTCGGTAACCGGTTTTTGACCATGCTTTCCAATATGATGACCGACCTGAATCTCTCCGACATGGAGGTCGGTTACAAGGTCTTCAAGAAGGAAGTGCTGGATTCCATCGCATTGCGCGAAGACCGCTTTGGCATAGAGGTGGAAATCACCGCAAAAATCGCGCGTAAAAAGTGGAAAATATACGAGGTCCCCATTTCCTATTACGGACGCGACTACGCAGAAGGAAAAAAAATCACCTGGCGCGACGGCTTCCGCGCTTTGTGGTGCATTTTGAAATATCGTTTTGTCTGAGTTAATTACAGAATTATCTCTTGCCAAGATATCTTTTTGTCATTCCCATGAAAATGGGAATCCAGTTTTGTTTTGGTTCTGGATTCCCGCGTGCCACGTCGCTCAGATAAATCGGAGCAAGTGGCCACTTATTTGACGACGTGGCGCGGGAATGACAACTACACGGGGCGCATTTTACGGCTGTTCCACCGTACTATGAGAGATACTCTTTTCCTAATTCTTCCGGAAGAGGGCGAAGAAACGGTCCTCATATTCCTCAAACAGGCCGAACTTGCGCAGTTTGTTGCCCAGGGGGGCGATCAGTGACTTGTCGCGGCTGGCGAGGAGAAAACCGTGTTCTATGTCTTCCCGCACGGCGCGGGGCGTTCCGTTGACGTCCTCAAGGAGATTGCGCCGTCCCAGCTCGTTGAAGTTATACGGGGCCGAATTCCGGATAACATCCACCATGAATTTTAAGAGGCAGACGTCCCATGGATCATCCACGCCGTGGATAACGGCGGCCATCGGATCTTTTTTGTCGGCAATCTGTTTTTTTACCTGTTCAATTATTTCCTTCACATTGCCGGAGACGATCTGCTCGCTGAATTCCGTCTTCTGGATTTTGAAGCCGTATTGCAGGATGCGCATGTCTTTGGCATGCTCCCTGAGCCAGTCAATATACTGATTGGCCTCATTTCCAAAACCGTCCAGCATTTCCTGGGCATAATAGTTCGGGGTGATAATCTGCGGCCGCTGCGACTGAATGGCGCCCTCCCGGATGCGGATCCGATTGACGGTATCCATCAGCTCGCTTACCATGTGATAATGCAGATGGGTGGAGCCGAAAGTTTCCAGATGGTTCTTCGGCATGACAACCACCTCGGTGTTGTTGACCGCATACCAGAAATTGTCGCTTTTGATTTTCCCCATGCTTTTTTATAGCAAACCCCGCCCCGGATTGTCAAGCGGGGGTGGAGGCATGGGCAAGAGGCCGGATTGGCATCATCCCGAAAACGCGGTCAGAGTATGGTCTTAAAAAATCACGCGGCAATATTGATAAGCGGCGCCGGAAAGCAGAATATGCCAGATGCCGGCATTGGAATCATAAACGGCCGGATCGGTTTTCCCGTCCCCGTTATAATCACCCGGAACCGGAATGAGGCCAGGGCCTCCGAAACTGTAGAGCACGAAGGTCTGATAACCCTGTCCTGAGAGCGCCCATAGCCAGACTCCGCCGGCCGGTTGATACACGGTCATATCCGCCTTGCCGTCCCCGTCATAATCACCCGTAACCGGCATGCTTCCCGCTCCGCCTCCAAAAGATAAAATATTTTGCACATATCCCCGGCTTGAGAGCAGGATTATCCACTGGCCGTTGGCCGGCTCATAGACTGCCGGGTCGGTTTTTCCGTCGCCGTCAAAATCCTCGGCCGCAACGCTCCATCCGGTCACGCCCATGTTCACGTTGGTCATGGTGTATCCGGAAAGTGAAAGCGCCGCCAGGTATTGGCCGGTTGTTGTCCGGTATAAGCTGGGATCAGCCTTGCGGTCGCCGTCAAAATCGGCGAAGACCGGTTCTCCGGCCATGCCAAGCGGGACGGTTATTGTTGCATATTCCCTGGCAGAAAGCACGGCCGTCAATTGACCCGCAGCCTCGTCATACACGGCCGGATCAGCCAGAGAGTCGCCGTCAAAATCCGCCGCGCACGCCAGACAATTGATGTCGCCCATGGGGACGATCTGCGTGGCGTAGCCGCTGCCGGAGAGCGCTACGCGCCACCGGCCGAATTCGGCCTGATAAACCGCCAGATCCGCTTTACCATCGCCGTCAAAATCGTTGCGCGATTGGTCAAGACCGCTCACGGTCAGCGCCAGGCTGAAGGAAAATACATTGGTGGCGCTGACGGCAATGGCATAAGTGGCGTTGGAACTGCAGGCCCAGGTTGTCGGCCCGTTTGTTCCCGAAGCCAGAACAATTCCCTCGCGGTCGGTGAGGCGCACAAAGACCTCTTGTCCGGCCGCTGTCATTTGCGCCCGGTAAGTTTTGCCGGTTTGTCCTGAGAAAAAGTACCACTGCGTGCCGTTGGCAAACGGAATGGTGCCATTGGTAGTTGTATTTACGGCTATGGTCGGAATGGCAGCTTCATCAATGAAGCGAAAGCTGGAATACTGAACCAGCTCAAAACCGCCAGGCTCCGCCGAAGCGCTTTGCCCAGGCAAGTTGGTGGTGGTTATCTGCACGGCGCCACCCTTGCGGTATTGAACCCCGCGCTGGAAGGCCAGGTTGTCGTTAGTGGGTTGGATTACGAACATGCCAAACATCCAGGTAGTCAACAGCGCCGCGTCTTTTGTCCAGAAGCGCAGCGTTTTGATCTGCGGCATGCCGGTCACCCAGAAATAGTCGTCAGGATACATATCCACCATGCGGTAGACGCGATTGGTGCGACCGGTCCAAGCCGTGGATAGCGCCATGGGAAGATAATGTTCGCCCAATGGATTGACGCTTTCATAGACATCGTTGACTTGGTGCACCACGACCATGTCATATCCGGCTAAATTGGTGAAGGCAAACTGGACATCCTGCGAATCCGCCGTGGAAAACCAGCCGTTGGCGCGCGGCACCAGGTTACTGCGGATTGTGGGCGTGTCGGAATAAGCGTCTTTAATGAAAGTGAGCGTGCCGGTTCCGGCCAGGACCTGGTTGTAGCCGGAATCCGCTACATACAGACCGGCTAAGGCGTTGAGTTCGGCCTGGGACCAGTTGGTAACCGGCGAGGGGGTAGGCACAAAGGTGTTCGTCGGCCAGTGCTGGCCGGTCTTGTCCAGGACGGCCCACTTGAGGGTCTTTGAGCCGATGTCGTCGCATTGGCTGCCGGCGGTATTTTGAACCACCGCCACGCCGAGCTTGACATCGCGCGAAATTTCCAGGAACGAACTATGCATGTAAGTTGCGCCGTCTTTCCAGGAAAACTTGCCTGCGTAGCGCAAAAGATAGTCGTTCGCATCGTCCCAGCCCAACCCCTTGTAACTGTCCGTCATGTTCAACGGCAGATTGGTGCCTTGCGGCGTGAGCATGATATCAAGGGCATTGGAGCTGACCAGGGTCTGGCCGTTGGCGAGGACCATCCGGATATACTTGGTCAGGTCGTTCGCCGACGAATACATGCTGCCCGAACCCAGCGCATTCAACAGTTCTGGCGGTTCGCGTCCGCCCTCCGGGTTATAAGCCGCGGCCAGCCGGTTGGAAATGGCGGCCTTGTCGGGCAGGAACGAACTGGCATCCATGCCGAGCGGGGTAAAGAGCATGGCATCAACTGATTCTGAAAAATTTGTGCCGGTGATCCGCCGGATCACGTCGCTGAGCAGGACGAACCCGCTGTTGCAATAGTAACTGCGAATATCAACCGGCACGAAAGGATAATCGCCTTGCAGACAGTTGATCAGCCATGCCGGATAACCGTCACGAAGCTGCGTGGTGGTGACCAGGCTGTTGAAGAAATCGCCGGGGATGCCGCTCTGGTGGTTGAGCAGCGAGCGGATGGTAACGGTTGAATTCGTGAAACGGGGCAGCATGGAAAATTCGGCCATGTAGTTGGTGAGCGGGGCATCCAGATCCACTTTGCTCTGATCCAGCAATTGCATATAGGCGGTGCCCAGGAAGGCTTTGGAAACGGAACCGACATGAAAAACCGTATCGGCATCCGCGGCTACGCCCGCCTCGCGGTCCGCATAGCCGAATCCCTGCGACCAGACCACGGTCTGGTCGTCCACCAGGGCGATGGACAAACCTGGAATATTATTAACGGCCATCTGGTTGGTGATGTAGGCGGTCATCTGGGCGATGGTGTTGGCGTAGCGCGCGTCCGCGATTTCGCCGTAGGCTGATCCGCCGGCCAGAAGCAAGGCCGAGAATCCAAGACCGAGAGTGGCGTAAAATTTCATAATTTATGTCCTTTCATTTCTTGAATAAATCTGAGTGGGTGCCCATCCGCTCAAAGATGAGTAGATTGTTTGCGATCTTATAGATCAACAGCCAGTCTGACTCAATATGACAGTCACGCCGACCGATATAGTTGCCAACAAGGCGGTGGTCGCGATGGATAGGATCGAGATGCTGACCGGCGAGCAAGGTTCGGGCAATAATCTTGAATTTTTCAATATTTTTGCCCCTCCGTTTGGCGAGTTTTATATCCTTCTCAAACTGACGGGTATAGACCGGGGTATACAAATCAGATTCCTAATTTTTTGAACATATCGTCCGCGTCCTTGCAGACGATCAAATCGCGACCAGTATCTGTGGAGTCAAACGTTTGTCTGGTCGTTGATGTGGGAATGGCCAAGTCAAAAGGAAGGCCATCGCGCAGTTCGACCTGCTTGTAGAAAATCGTGATAGCCTGAGTCGCGTTCAACCCAAGACGATGAAAGACGCTTTCGGCGTGGTCCTTCAACTTGGGCTGAATTCTTGCCCGAACGGTTGCGGTCTTGTTCATAATCTCCTTTTTTCTTTTACCGTAGCACAATCGGGCTACACATGCAATGTCTTTTTTTTCTGACTCCTAATGCCCCTCAGTCGTTTTGTCCGCGGTGGGCAAAATGTGAACTGCAAGCGATGTTGGTGGCTCTTATTTGTGCCGGACCGCATACGCATCCAAGAGGTTTCGGATCATTTTCTGATACGCAGTGCGATGACGGTCAGCCTCATGTTTGAAAAAGTCCAGGCTGGCCCGGCTCAGAGAAATTGTCACCTTTACTTTCTCTTCTTTGAAAGCCAATTCCTCCGGAGAGGGTAGAAAGTCCCGGACCACGCGAAGCTCGCCCAGCGGTTCGTCCGTGTATTTGGTTCTGTTCTTCATATATTTTCTTTCCTTTCCTCCAGTATCCGGCGCCGAAGATGCGGATGATCTGGTCCCGGCAGGTGAATCGGACGGTCAGTATTCCGCCCTTCACTTTGCCGATGCAATACAACCGCTTTTCTTGGTCGCTATGACTTATGTCTTGCGCGATAACGCGGCGGGAATCAGCAAAGACATATTGAGCAAGACTAAACGAAACGCCGTGTTTTTCCTGGTTCAATCTGTCTTCGTCCCATTCAAACCGGGTCATTTTCACACGAAAAATCTACATTAAGGGCGCCAATAATGCAATACAAAAGTATGGCTATTTATACTTATTATCAACAGCAGTGTTGAGACTGAGCCCGCCGCGGGCGGGCGCTTTCTGCGGCCTGTGGTCAGGCCGTCTCCAATCAAGACTGAGGGATAATGAATATGTTATGAATCAGCGGTGATCACTTCCGCAATGCTCTGATCCTCTGCAAGATCGGCGGGTGGCTGTAGTCAAAGAATACCTTGACGGGGTGGGGCTGGAGGTTGGCCATGCTGTCGGCGCTGATTTTCTTCAAAGCCGAAATCAACGCGTCCGGATTGTTGGAGGCCTTTACCGCATACTGATCGGCCGCATATTCAAAGGAGCGCGAAATCCAGTTTAAACCCGCCGAGCCGACCCGCTGAATCGGAATAATCAGAATGGAAAAACAAATCAGGGCCGCGTAGATTGAGGCGTGTTGAACGCCGAACGCTTGGAATAAAACCGGCTGATTTGCCAGCCGGGAAAACAGATAAAAGCCCACCGCACTCACGACCAGCGAAATCAAAATGAATTTGATGATATGTTTGTGTTTATAATGCCCGATCTCGTGTGCCAGCACGGCGATAATTTCGTTTTCATCAAGCTGTTTCAGAAGCGTGTCATAAAGCATGATCCGTTTGAATTTACCGAACCCGGTCAGGGCCGCATTGGCCTTGCTTGAGCGTTTTGAACCGTCAATGGTGTAAATGCCCTGGATTTTGAAATTTTCCTGGTGGGCCAGCTGTTCAATCTCGGTTTTTAGTTTTCCTTCCTCCAGAGAGCTGAACCGGTTGAAAAGCGGCATGATTAAAACCGGGGCGACATACATGATCAGCAGTTGAAAAAGCGACAACGCCAGCCAGCCGTAGACCCACGCCAGCGCGCCGGTCTTTTCAAAAAGCCAGATCAGCGTGGAAAACACTATGGCGCCGAATAATCCGCTTAAAAACAGCGTTTTGACCGCGTCCAGAAAAAATGTCCGCGCGGTCGTCCGGTTGAATCCGTATTTTTCCTCAATGACAAAGGTGTCATATATATCAAACGGCAGACTTATCAGGAAAAGAAGCACAAATAAAATTCCGGCAAAAACCAGTCCCCTGCCAACCGGTCCGGCCAGAAGGCCGCGCGCCGCGTTATTTATCACGCCTGAAGCGTGATCAATCAGATTAAACCCGCCCAGAACTATGAAGAGAATGAATAAGGCAATCAGGGTTATTTCTTTTACCAGGCCGGAAACGGTTTTATCCGCCAGATATTTTTGGGCAAGGCAATAGCGTTCGTTATCGTAATAGCCGTTGAATTCAGCCGGCAGAGTCGTTGCCCAGGAACGCAAATTGAACAGTTCAATCACAAGGTCAAGAACCGCCAGGCCGGCAAAAAGCACAATAACTATTAGCATAGGTTTATTCATTATAATTCGTATTCTCCTTTGGAGACGGGATGACCACATCCCGTTCCCGCGGCCTGTGGTCAGGCCGTCTCCAGCTTTTCGGCTTGGGGCAGGCCTGTCCCAGTCTCACTCCCGCCCGATAAAATATTCATCACCGTTCCGTTTTTCCATCCGGATTAATTTTTCATCCGCCATGTGTTGCAACAGTCTGTTCGTTTCAACCATCTCCAGGGAAAAGGCGGAAGCCACGTCCTTGGCCGTGCAGGGACGACGTTTCAGCATGGCCAGAATGGTTCCTTGATCAATGTTTCCGCGGCGGGAATCTTTTCCGGCAAACCTGGCAATCACCTCGGCCCGCGGTTCAAATAAAGCGCTGATTTCGTGCAGGAAACCCTCCGGCACCGGCTTTACCCGGCTTTCAGCCGTCGGCCGCACAGCCGTGTTTAACTGGATTTTATCAGGGTGAATGGTCCGCGCCAATCCGGCAATGGCCTTGACCTGATCCAGGTCCGAATTGATGCCGGGAACTATGAACACTTCCAGCCAGATGGTTCCCGTATATTCCCGGCGCAAGAGCCGCAGTCCTTCCAGTATCATGGCAAAACGCAAATCCGGATGCGGTCTTGCTATTTTGCGGAACGACTCATCATCCCAGGCCGAAAGCGTAACCTTGATAATATCGGCCAGAGCCGCGGAGCGCCGGACATCAGGAAGGTGGAGCAAAGTGCTATTTGTCAGTAAAACCGACTTTATTTTTATCGTTTTTTTAATAAATCTCAAAATATCGCCAAAACCGGTGTGAAGCGTTGGTTCACCTGCGCCGGTGACGGTCACAACATCCGCTTTGCCCCCTTCGGCGCGCCATGCTTCTAACTCGCGTTCAATCGCCAGGGTGGGGGCATATTCTTTCCTTTCCATGGTCAGACAAGTGGTCGGGCCGACCTCGCAAAAGACGCAGTTCAGCGGGCAGGTTTTGTGCGGCACCAGGTCAACGCCCAGCGACAGGCCGAAACGCCGCGACGGCACCGGGCCGAACAGATATTTGAAATGTTTTGTATTGTTCAAGTTCAAAGTCTTTCTCAGAGCAAACCGCTGGCTTCACACCAGGCGAGCGCGTCAACAAGCCCTTCCTCGGCGGTTTTTTGGGGAGCATATCCGAATGTTTTTTCAGCCTTGCTTATGTCAAAGGACATGTGCTCAAGCAGAAAATCCAGGCCGTGCTTGATTCCGGGATATATTTTAAGAAGCTCTTCAGGTGAGACATGCCTGATTTCAGATTTACTCCTGAGAAATTCCATCGCCGTTTGCAGGTAGCGTCCGAGAGTAATTGCCTTTTTGCAGGATATGATAAAAATTTCCCCGCGTACTTTGTCGGGATGGTCAAGGGCCTTGACGAATGCATCCGCAAGGTCGGCATTATAACCGGATTGCAGGAGAATGTTTTCACACGGGGCGATCGTGATTGTTTCGCCGTCCTTGAGTTTTTTGAAAAATTCAATGTCCCGGCCCCCCCAGAGTTCCAGCGGCACCCGGTCCGGCCCGATAATATTTGTGGGACGCAGGATGCTGACCGGAAATTTTTCCTTTTCCCAGAGTTCCAACGCGTGCGCATCGCGCACGCATTGCGGCCAGAAATTTACCGGTGTTTTTGCACACCAGGGATGCTTTTCATCGGCCGGAAAATAGCGGAGCGGCACAAAGGTTCCGGTTGAGCTGCACAGGAAAACGTTTGCGGCTTTTTTCAGGTATTTATGGCAAAAGCCGACATCATTAAGGCTTGGCACGGAATTGATTACCGCATCATAATCAAGACCGGCGACAGTATCGCGGATAAAATTTTCATTGTTCTTGTCGCCATAAATCATCTCCACCCCGTTCAAAGCCACCATTGTCCGCCGGTTCTGTCCGCGGCTGATGCCGATGACCTTATGTCCGGCCGCCACGCAGCCTTTCGCAATTCTTCCGCCGATTTCGCCGGTCGCACCGAAAATCAATACTTTCCTTCGCATCTTTTTCCTCGCTTTATTTCCGTTTTTTGCCGCGGGTCCGGCGCGTCAGTAAATCTTTTCATATTCGCCGCGGCTGATTTTTTTTAGTTTGTGAAACCCGGCTTTTTTCGCCCGGTCATCGGCGCCGGTCTGGGAAGCGCCCACGCGCGGAGCGGATATGAGGCGGATAAGTTCCGCGCCGCATTGCGGACATTTTGTCATGGCCGGTTCGTTGAGACGCTCCAGGCGTTCAAAGCGGTCCCGGCAGACCTGACAGCCCTTTTCCGGATTGCTGGCCTGATATTCCTTGATTGGCATTAGAGGCGTGTTTTTCCTTGACTATTTATTCTGTTCATGAAAAATGCTGACAAATAAATATAATAATTGAAGGAGACCAATAATTGAAGACCAAAATTATTTGTTGTTTATTCTGCTTGGCCGGCATTTTCCTGCTGACTTGCCCGGCGTTTGCCGCAATGGAACTGAAATCAGCCGATCCCTATCTGGGCGCGATTGTGATTGACGCCGACACCGGGCAGATTTTGTTTGAAGACCATTCCGACCTCAAGGGTTATCCGGCCAGTGTTTTGAAAACCATGGATTTGATGATTATTCTGGACAAAATCAACGCGGGGGTCATGCGCCTTGACGAGAAAATCACCATTCTGGGCGAAGTCTCAAAAATCGGCGGCTCGCAGGTATATCTGAAGGAAAATGAAACCTTTACGGTGGATGAGTTGTTGTATGCCCTCATGGTGCAGTCGGCCAATGACGCCGCGACCGCGCTGGCAATTCAGGCCGCCGGCAGCAAGGAGGGATTCGTTGCGCTCATGAACCAGCGCGCCAAGGAGCTGGGCATGAAATCAACCGAATTCCATTCCATTCACGGCCTGCCGCCGGCCAAGGACCAGCTCCCGGATGTCACCACTGCCCGCGATCTCGCGCGTCTGGCGCGGGCACTTCTGCAATATCCCGATGCTTTGCGTTACACTTCCTGCAAAGAGCACGGTTTCCGCGATAATAAATTCATCATGCGCAATCACAACCGCCTCCTGGCGTCATTCCCCGGTTGTGACGGCTTGAAGACCGGCTATTTCAAAAATGCCGGGTATTCGGTGGCGGCAACGGCCCAACGCGGCAATACCCGCATTATTGCCGTGGTGCTCGGCAGCAAGTCCAGAATATCGCGCGATAGAAAGGCCGCAGAACTTCTGGCCAAAGGGTTTGATCTCATGGCCCAGAAACAGGCGCTCGTTCAGAAACCCGCCCCGTTGCCCGTTGAACAACCCGTTGCAAAAGAAAAACCGCGCAGTAACCGCGCTTTATGGCTGATTCTTTCGCTCGTGGCGCTGGTGATTACCGCAGTGGCCTGCTATTGGTTCTTCTTTTACCGTCCGAATGATAAAGAAGACCTGGTGCAGAGACATTAAAAACGGGCGCCGGTCAAAGTAATTTACGGATGAGCTCTTCCTAAGACGGACAAAAGATATGGGTAAATTTCAATTGAATTGAGACTCGTCTTTTAAATTTGCAAGTGAAAATCATATCTTTGATTAAATCCCGCATAATAATTTCTGCCATGGGCTTGATTTTGGCGGCGGGCCTGGCCCGGGCCCAGGTAGTGGGGTATGATTTCCTCCCATCCTCAAACGGTCCGGCCGCCGGCGGCAATATATTGCTGATTACAAACTGCAACAGCGATATCGGTTCCGGCCACATTACCAACGCGGTGTTTTACAATTACGACCAGATGACCGGCACGACCAATATCCTCGGCCAGGGCTTGCGCTGGGTGAGGTTAATCGTGCCGGCGCATACGGCCGGCGCCGTGAATATTGAGGTCCAGGATTCAATAAGCGGCGTCACCAATTTGGCATATCCTTCATATACCTACAATCCGGCCGGCCAGATCGGCGACTGGGTTCCCGGCCCGTGCGGCTGGACCAACCTCGGCGCGGGGATGTTGGATGAGGACAGCAGTATCGTCTACGCTCTGGCGCTGGGGACGAATGGGGAGTTATACGCCGGCGGCATCTTCACGAATGCGGGCGGGGTAACGGCTAGTAATGTTGCGAAATGGAACGGAACCGCCTGGACCAATCTCGGCGATGGGGTTGCCGGCACAGCGCTTCCAGCGGTCCGCGCTCTGGCGCTGGGAACAAACGGCGAGTTGTATGCCGGCGGCACTTTTGCGAGCGCGGACGGGATAGCGGCGACCAATATTGCGAAATGGACGGGAACGGCTTGGACCAATCTCGGTTCGGGAATGGGGGATACTGTCCGTGCATTGGCGTTGGGAACGAACGGCGAGCTGTATGCTGCGGGGGAATTCACAAATGCGGGTGAAGTGGCGCTGAACTATGTTGCAAAGTGGACGGGGACGGCCTGGACCAATCTCGGTTCGGGCATGGACAACACGGTTCGTGCTTTGGCGCTGGGGACGAACGGCGAGCTGTATGCCGGCGGCTATTTTACGTCCGCCGGCGGGGTGGATGCGTCCTGTGTTGCGAAATGGACGGGGACGGCCTGGACCAACATCGGCCCGGATACATTTTGCGGTTCAGTTTTCGCTTTGGCGCCGGGGACAAACAGGGAGTTGTATGCCGGAGGATCAGTCACGATTGCGGGCGTGGGCGAGGCATCAGCGACCAATATTGTGAAATGGACCGGGACGGCTTGGACCAATCTCGGCGCGGGGATTGATGATACAGTTTACTCATTGGCCTTGGGAACGAACAACGAGTTGTATGCCGGCGGTTATTTTACGTCCGCCGGTGAAGTGGCGGCGACCAATATTGCGAAGTGGACGGGAACGGCCTGGACCACCCTCAATTCAGCGATGGATGACACGGTTTACGCCCTGGCATATAGGACGAATGGTGATCTGTATGCCGCCGGATGCTTTACAACCGTGGGTGGTATGTCGGCGTCCCATATCGCAAAATGGGGGCCGACCTTGATCCTGGGTTCCGGCGGCGTCACGCCTGTTTCCGGTTCATGTGCGGGAGGTTATCAGGTGACTATCAGCGGCGCGAACCTGGGCAGCGATAACGACATCACAAACGTGAGCCTTTGTAATGTATCCGCCGCCATCGTGAGCCAGTCCGGCACGCAAATAGTGGTCACGGCCGGCGCGGCCGGCAGCGCCGGGATTGGCGCCGTGCGGGTCTATTCGGCCAGCCGCGGCGAGACGGTCAAATCCAACGCGTTCACTTACACCGGGGTTGATCAAACCATCACCTTTGGAGCGATTGCAGATCAGAGCGTGACCAATCGGCTGACGCTCTCGGCCACGGCGAGTTCGGGCTTGCCGGTGATTTTTACGGTGGGATCGGGGCCGGCATCAATTAACAGCAACGTGGCGACATTCAACGCCACGGGCATGGTGAGCATTGTGGCTTCGCAACCCGGCGACACGAACTGGAATCCGGCGCCGAATGTGACCCAGGCATTCAACGTGGTCTCCGGCGTGATGCCAACGCCGGCCGGAGTGGCGGCAACGGAAGGAACTTATACCAATCATATTCGCATAACCTGGCAGGGAGTGCCCGGCGCGACCGGTTATTACATCTACCGGAATACCGCGAATAATTCCGCCACGGCCACTCTGATCGCCAGCATTTCGGCAACCCAGGACACCGGCGGCCAGCTGGCCGCCTTGAACCTTGAATCTTCGGTCTATTACTACGATGATTATACCATCAACCCGATCAATGCCTATTATTACTGGGTGCAGGCGAAGTCCGGGTCGGCGATAAGTTCCTTGAGCTATGTGGGGGTGGGATATGCGATGCTGGGGCCGTCGGACGCGAGCGGGACGGCGGATATTGCCGTGTCGGATTTCATATTCCTGCCGGTTAATATTACCAATGCCTCAAATCCCGGCACGGCATCATGCTGGGTGCAGAACTATGGTCCGGATAATCTCAGCACTTCATCAGTCCGTTTTGACTTCTATATGACGAACGGCGTATGGATAGGCGGCGTGGAACAAACGCTTACGCTGGGCGCGGGAGCGGAACAATTGGTGATTTTTAAATCCACGGAGAAACAGGGCATATCAATCCGCGGAGACTTGAGTGGGGTATACCGGCCTGAAATAAAAATAAGACACTTGGCGCGCTTGTATGATCCGAACATGGCGAACAACACCGGGTCGGCCGCCGGACCGGTGACTGTAAAAGCGCGGGGGGTGAATTCTCCCGGCCGATCGCTAAATGACTATGACGGCGACGGCAAGGCGGATGGATGCCTGTATCAAAGCACCTTGGGACGGTGGTATGCGGAATTGTCCGGCATGCGATACAGCGCCGCAGTTGATATTGGCGACGTTGGCATGTGGTGGACGCCGGTTTCCGGGGATTATGATGGTGACGGGCTTTCAGATGTGGCGGCCTATGACCGCTTTAGCGGGCAGTGGTTGATAAGGTTCTCATCCAGCGGACAGGTGGTTGCCTGCCTGTTCGGCGGACCGGATTTTACAACGGTGACGGGCGACATTGACGGGGATGCAAAGACTGATCCGGCCGTGTATCGCGAAGCGGATGGATACTGGGTTGGGGCGGCATCTTCCAGAGGGTATATTTCTTGCCATACCTCGCTGGGAGAGACCGGATACCAGCCGGTGATGGCGGATTATGACGGCGATGGATTGGCTGATCCGGCGGTGTATGATCGCGAATCCGGCCTTTGGGTCATTGGCTTATCCAGTGTCGGATATCAACTTCTTGCCGGAATATTCGGTGGATCTGGTTATCTGCCGGTTTCTGCTGATTATGACGGCGATGGGTTGGCCGATCCGGCCGTATATGCTCCTGACACGGCTTATTGGCATGTGTTAATGTCCGGTTCGCTGGCTACGCAGGGAACTCATACCTACTGGCGCGGTCCGGCCGGGAATATAAACGGCCTGCCTGTTCCGGCGGATTACGATGGTGACGGGAAAGCGGACTTGGCCGTGTACCTGCCCGCCACGCCCGCAACGCTGTCGCGTAGCGACTGCGGGCAGGCAGTGCCTTCGGCCCAGCCGATGCAGGCGGGTCATCAGGACATCGGCATCTGGGAATTATTCCTTTCAACCCAGGGCTATCAATTATGCCGCGGAATATTCGGCGGCCCGGAATATCAGCCGGTGACGGAATAAACGGCAACCGGAGCGATCTGTCAGTTGCCCGGTGCGGATGAACGCCGGCTCGTCCTGCATCATATGAAAATTAATTTCAAGGCTCTGAGAGATATTCGTATTATCATCGTTGTTTTGCTGCTCAGCGCGTTATTTGGCGGGGTGGCGACCGTAATCATCAGGGGAACATTTTCATTGCGCGCGTGTATGATCGGCGGGCTGGTCGGATTTTTCATAGCGGCGCTGTGCGGCGTCGGCCATTACACGTTTCTCTACCGGCTCAGGTATCTGCCGTTTACGGTGCACCTGCTTTTAAGTACTGCCTATTACACTTTCGTCGCCATGGCTGTTCTGATGGCAAGAGAATTGCTGGTCGGCAATGCGCGCGAAAATTTAATCGGCTGGCGCTCTGACCTTGCCATGACCCTGCTCGTGACATTTTTTCTCGGCTTTGCGACGGCTTTTGTGTTAATGCTGAGGAGAATGGTGGGGCCAAAAGCGCTCTTGAATTTTTTTACCGGCCGCTATCATGCGCCCCTGGAAGAGGAACGCATTTTCATGTTTTTGGACATAGTGTCCTCCACGACCATCGCCGAAAAGATCGGCAACCTTAAATTTCATATGTTCCTGAATGAATTCTATTATGATATTACCGATGCCATCCTGGCGGCTGGGGGTGAAATCTACAAATACGTGGGTGACGAGGTCATCATCAGTTGGAAAGTTGCCGATAGCATCCGCAACCGCCGCTGTATTGAGTTAGTTTTTGAAATCAGTAAAATCATTGAAGCGAAGAAGGGGAAATACATTGAACGTTTTGGTTTTTTACCGCGTTGCCGGGCCGGTATGCACTGCGGCGCGGTGATCGTCGGCGAGATAGGGGATTTTAAACAGGAAATATCTTTTCTGGGCGATACGGTCAACACTACCGCAAGGATTCAGTCGGCCTGCAAGGATTATCAGGTTGATTTGCTCATATCATCCGAATTGCTTGCCAGGGTTGATCTGCCGGCGGAGTATATAAAAAAGAATTATGGCGGCATACAACTGAAGGGAAAGGAAAAGCCGGTGGTGCTGTGGGGCGTGAAAGAAGGAAAGCCTGAAAGCTGATACCTCAATTGAGGTGATAACAGCCGCAGGTGCCGTGATCTTCTGCAAGCGGATTAAGAAATGTTGTAGCCGGCCGCGGTGAGGCCGGTGGCTAACGAATTGAATGCCGGGGTCGTCCGCCTTCGCTCTGTAAGCTATGGAGGACAAGTCGTCCCCGGCTACAATCTGAATATGCTCTATGGCCAACGTTTGTATTTCATGCGCAAGGATTTTTCAGGTAAGGAATACTTACCTGAAAAAGATGAACATCATCAGGCGGATTTGAATAGAAATTCAGCGGCATTTTTAAGGCGGGCTTTTTTGAAGATTGACATACCCCCGGCTCCCCCGATGCCGTAGCTGTTTTGCCGGCTTCGCGATTCGTTACCGACTGGTTAAATTCCTACAGATTAAATATTGACTTACTTATAGTTATATGCTTTACTTTTAAATATGAAAACAACATCAAGAACAGATAATGTCCTCTTCTCTGTCAAAGGCCAGATGGTCATACCACGCTGGCTGCGCAAGGAGTACCACATTGAAGAAGGAACGCGCGCGGTTGTATATCCTGAAGGCGATCATATCGTTGTAAAACCGGTTACCAGCCGGTTTATTCGCGGTCTACGGGGATCGCTGAAAGGTTCAAGGGCGATGGAGGTATTGATGGAAGAACGCCGTCGGGAGAGGGAAATATAATATGGCGACTTATGTTTTGGATAGCTGGGCGTTGATGGCTTTTTTCCGGGATGAGCCGGCGGCGGAACAGGTGGAAGATATGTTGGAACAGGCGGCCGCAGGTCGCCGTAAATTATTGCTCTCGGTTATTAACTGGGGTGAAATCTATTATTCAATTCTGCGGGCTGACGGCGAGGCGATCGCGGAACAAAAAATCCGGGAAATTGCCGCCTTGCCCATTGAGATTGTGCCGGTCGAATCCGATCTTGTCCTGACGCGTCAGGCCGCCCAATTCAAGGCCAAACATAAAATATCTTATGCTGACTGTTTTACCGCTGCCTTGGCAAAAATCAGAAAAGCCGAACTCATTACCGGCGACACGGAATTCAAACAGGTGGAACACGAAGTCAAAATCGGCTGGCTGAAATGAAGGCATAGGGTCACAACTTACGCGTTATCCGCAAAATTGACACCCCCTTAACCCACCTTAGGCAGGTTAATTTCCCATTGCATTATCCGGATTGAAAACGATAACAGACCGACGAACGATGCGGGCGGTCAGGTGCAGGACAAACGCCAGGCTATGCTTCCTTGAAAAAAGAATTGACCAGCCGCCCTATTGTTTATATTTTAATCGCGTAAGGATTCCTTACGCGATGAGGTGATTATGCATGTTGATATTGCCGCTTTGACGTCAAAAGGTCAATTTACCATTCCCGGCATTCCGCGACTTGCTCCGGCTTTCCGCCGGTTCAAAAATGGTTATGGTCTGCGATGGCGAGCATTTGCTTCTGAAACCCATCAAACAGCCGGAAGTCCAGGCCTTCCGGCCGGTAATCCAGCAACTTCGGAAACTTGAAGCCCGGACAAAGAAAGCCGTTAAGTGAACCTACGGGGGTGGGGCGTTACACATCCCCCTTGGCCGAGTTCGGGAAGCAGGCCGTCTCTAAGCCCATCCTGCTTCGTTCCGAACCTCTCAGCGGGTCGGGATTTCCGTCTTTGTCTCAATGTATCATTGGAACTACGCCGGACAAGACCAGTCTTCGCCAAAACGCTACGCCCGGCAAGCGAAGGGCAAGCTTACCCCAGCCTTAAAAAAAGAGGGAATACCTCGAAAATATTTTTTCTTCTTGTATTCCATGTTCAATTCGGTAGTATGTCAGATGTTCTCTGACATATGTCAGATTATCTCTTACATACGCGGGATGATGTCAGAGACTTAAAAGAAGGGCGGCGAGTCATGCTTGAACCAATACTGGGATCTAAAAATGCCGAAAGGGTGTTGATGTATATCTCAGCCCGCGATCAAGGCTACACGCGAGAAATAGCAAGGTTCTACGGAGCGGATCCGGATTCCATCCAAAAACAACTGGCCAGGCTTGAACTAGGGGGTATCCTTGTCGGTAAGTCTGAAGGCAGGACAAGGCTTTACCGTTTCAATCCAAGGTACTCCTTCCTGAAGGAGCTAAAAGCCTTGCTCAACAAAGCCATTTCTTTCTACCCGCCAGGCGAACAAGAACGCCTTCTTGTTTTCCGCCGTCGGCCCAGACGCAGAGACAAGCCGCTATGAAACCCATTCGGGATATGAGCCGGCTGGAACTTGCGGGTTTCGTTTCCGCCGAATTTCAGAAGAACGGCATCAACATTGTTCTTTCGGGTGGATCCTGCGTCTCGGTATACAGCAAGGAAAAGTATGTCTCAATGGATCTTGACTTCGTGAATGTGGCGTTCACAAAGCGGGATCGAATCAGGAAGGTTATGGAGTCGCTTGGATTCCATGAAGAGCATCGCTACTTCCGGCATCCCGACGCCGATTTGTTTGTAGAGTTTCCTCCTGGACCTCTTGGAGTCGGGGAAGAGCCGGTAAAGCAGATCGTTGAACTCCAAACAGGGACTGGCATACTCCGAATCATTTCTCCAACAGATTGCGTTAAAGACCGACTGGCATGGTATTATCACGATGGAGATACCGAATGCCTAAGGCAGGCGAACCTTGTCGCAAACCACTGCGCTATTGATCTCAAGGAAATAGGGCGATGGTCAAAAGTTGAAGGTAAGGGCCGTGAATTTGAACATATCAAGGGGCAACTACAGAGAAAAAAGGCGCAACCACATACGGCATAGGCCAACCCAGCAATCGGGGACAAGTCTCCATTTCCAAAATCTCACCTTTTCAACATGCCGTTGAATTTTCACCTGTAGTGTGATATAAGCCATCATGAAATCCAGCATGCGCGAATCCTCTTTTTCTCTATGAAATTCCCGCGATTGACAACGCCACAAACGCTCATTTCCACGATCAGAACCATGGTCTACGGAACGCTCGGCGCCGTTTTCGCAATCAGCGACGCCGACGCGCAGAAAATGGTGGACGCGACCGTGCTCGGCGGGGTCCTTGCGGATTACATAACGTGGCTTGTCTACAGCATGGCACTCTTGCCGCAATACATCCTGCACGGATGTTACGAAGGCCTTATCAACCTGGCGTTCGGATGGTTCTTTTTCCGGCACGTGCAGTTTAACTCAGGCTCAGATCCTGAATCGCTTGTCATGTTCTTTTTGGCGTTTTTGCTGGTTACCGGCATCAAAATCATCTTCTACCTCACCGATTATATTGCCAGCATCACCGAGGATAAATAAGAATGTCTGCGTAGCCAGGTCTGCATCTTACATATTCTAATCCATCGGAATCGCAACGTTTCCGTTAATTTGATATTTGTCAAATTTTTTGAATCGTGACATGAATAGGTTTCCCAAATCTGGATTATCCAAAACCGGGTGTCCAGCGACCCATTCATTGATTTTTACTTTGACGAACAGGGCGCCATGTATGGCTGGATGTTCCAATACATGCTCATCGGCCGCGGTCCTGCGCTGGATATGGTGGTGCCTCCCGGAGAGCGCGTTGAAATGCTGGCAAGGCTGGACCACATTGTGCGCGACCGGAAAATCTTTTGCATTGATTTCTGGAACAGCGGCGTGTCCACCAGCGGTTGTATCTGCGCCGGCCGGCCCTCGGGATATTTTTATATTGACTGGAACGGCAACATCACCCCCTGCGTGTTCATCCCATACGCGGTGGACAACATCAAGTCCGTGTTTGCCAGAGGAGAGAACCTGAACGACATCCTTAAGACCCCGCTGTTTAAAAAAATACGCGAATGGCAGGACCAGTATGGTTTTAAGCGGCCGGCGGCGCAAGTGCACAACTGGCTGTGCCCCTGCGTGATGCGCGATCATTTCGCTTTCCTGAAACAAAATCTGATGGAAACCAAAGCCCAACCCATAAACCCGGAAGCGGCCGCCGCCCTGGCCGATGTGAACTATGATCAGGGCATGGCCAAATACGACAAGGATATTGAGCGGTTGACCGATCCCATCTGGAAAACGAAATACGCCGACCAGCCGGCCGATGGGTCGGCTTAATCCCTGGCCCATTTGCCGCGCTTAATGGCGGAACTGCCAAAGGAGCGACGCAAGGCATCCACCGCCTGATCCAGTTTCTTGTTTCGGCCGGTTTGTGCCTTGCCGGATGATTCCGCAAACAGTTCCTGCTGGGCCGGCGCGGTCTGATCCGGAGTGACAAGATTGCTCACGCCAAACCCCACCAACCGGATGGCGCGTTTCACGCGCTCGCGCTCAAACAATGCAAAAGCGCAGGCAATCAATTCGCGGTCGCTGTTGAGCGCCGCCGGAAAAGATGTTTGCCTGGTAATGGTTGAAAAATCGCCAAAACGCAGTTTGATCTGGGCGGTCCCGGCCAGTTTTCCGGATTTACGCAAGCGCCCGCCAACCTCCTCCGCCAACTCCAGCAGGCGTTGGCGCACCAGTTCAAGATCAGATTCATCACGGGCAAAGGTATGTTCATTGGAAATGCTCTTTTCCTCCCAGTGGGTCATGACCGGACGGTTGTCACGCCCCCGGGCCAGATCAGCCATATCCGTTGCGCCCGCTTTGCCGAACAAGAGCTCCAATGCCCCGCGATCAAGCGCCTGTAATTGGCCAATGGTCCGGATGCCTTGCTTTGCCAGGCGGGCGCCGGTGACTTTTCCGATGCCCCACATTTTGGTTGCCGGGAGCGGAGCCAGAAATGCCATGATTTCAGGTTCAGTTACCGGGACCACGGTCAATCCATCCGGTTTGTTTATGTCGCTGGCCATCTTGGCGAGGAACTTGTTGGGAGCAACCCCAACTGAGGCTGTCAATCCCGTCCTGGTCTTGATGCGCTTTTTCAATTCCCTGGCGAGCTTCACCGCATCGCCCCATATCCGCAGGGCGCCGCCGACATCAAGAAAAGCCTCGTCCAGCGAGAGCGGCTCAACCAACGGCGTGAACTCCTCCAAAATGGACATGATTTTAGCGGAAACTTCGGCATAGCGTTCCATGCGGACCGGCACAAATACAGCATGCGGACACAATTTTCCGGCTGTGCGCGACGGCATGGCGGAATGAATGCCGTATTGGCGCGCCTCGTAGGAACAGGTTGAGACCACCCCGCGCTGATCCGGCGGAGCGCCGACGACCAGGGGAAGCCCGCGCCATTCCGGATGGTCCAGCACCTCAATGGCCGCATAGAATGCGTCCATATCCACATGCAGAATTTTTAAAATGGCAGGCATGGGCGTTGCGCGTAAAGATGTATCGGAGTATGGGTGTTTCGGCGTATCGGGGGTTGGGAATAATTTACTGAAAGGCGGCGTTCAGCAGATCGGCCAGTTCACGGCTGGAACGGGAAAGTTCTTTTGAGACGGGAACGCCAAAATCCAGACAGCGCGGCTGGACGCCGATAAAGATGGCCGTAAAAGTCATTTCACTGGCGAGATAATCAAGCATGAGCTTTAGCGGCAGTTTGTGCGTCAGGAAAGAAGTATGTTCCGCTTTTTTAATGTCAATCAGCGCGATCGTGCCGGGCGGTTTCCCAAGCTCAACGGCGTCAATCATTATCAAATGACTGGGCTTGAAGCGCCTGATTTCGCCGGTCAGATTTTCGGGCGCTGTGCCACCGTTGAACAATTTAATCGCCGGTTTTTTCCGCCGCTGTTTTTTTGCGTGAGAAGAGATTTTTAAGCGCTTGCGCAGATGCTCCAATGCCAGCAGGCCAACGGCATCATCAGCGCGCAATTCCGAGCCGATGCCGACCACCGCGACCCGCGCGGCATTTTTAAGCAGGACCAGGAGCTTTTGTTTCAGGCGTGGCATTGGATTCAGGCTTGTCTGCCTTGGGCATATCCGGCCGGCTTGCATCAATGGGCGAAGTGTTGGCGGCCGGCGGCGAAAAGACCACTTTAAGTTTTTTGCGGTCCAGTTGGGCCAGTTCAAATTCAGGCGTGATTTCAAGCGCTTTTTTGGGACATGAATCAACGCACTGCGCGCAGTAAATACAGCGGTCAAGGTTGATCACCGCTTCAAAACGCTTTTCGCCAACCTTCTTGATTTGAATCGCGCCCGAGGGACAATCCTTCATGCACATCAGGCAACCAATGCATTTTTCCGGAGAGAATTTGAGCTTTCCCCTGAACTTGGCCGGCATGACCGCCTTTTCAAAAGGATAGCGGCCCGTGGCCGGCTTGCGGCCGAGCGAACTCAGAAGCTGTTGTAACATTTTTCCGATGATGATCATTTTGGGTAGTCTGATTTATTGGTTTAAATATGTCTTGCAACAAAGATTAATGACCAACTGCAGTAACGCCGCCGGCGCCAGGTATTTCCAGCAGAAATTGATCATCTGTTCCAGGCGCAGGCGGGCAAAGAGCGTCCGCAGAAGGGTGATCAAGCCCACGATCACGGCCAGCCGCAAAAGATAAACAAGGAAGGCCGCCGGCGCCGGCAGATTGAATCCAAACGGCAGGAAAACCGCGGCCAGCAATGAGGCGCCGACAAAGAGCTCAATGTCAAGCGTCAGACGGAACAAAGCCAGCACCCAGCCGCTGTATTCCGTCAAGGGGCCGGCCACAATCTCCGTCTCCGCCTCGGGAATATCAAAGGGCACTTTTTCCAGCTTGCCCAGGAGCGCAATCAGAGCCACGCCAAACCCGATCACGTTGACCAGGGCCATAGCCGGCATTTTCTGGTAATAATCCGCCACGCCGCTCAAGCTCCAGGTATCAGCCAGAATGCAGGGCGCCAGGAGTCCCATGAAGAAAGGAACTTCATAGGCAAAAAGCTGGGTCAGGCAACGCACGGCGCCGATGAGCGAATAGAGCGAAGTGGCCGACCATCCGGCCAGAAACAACGACATGGTGGGAATGGTCAGGAGATAAAAAACCACAATCAAATCACCGCTGAAAGCATACAAGGCTTGGCTTTTCCAGAGGGGGATATAGAGGAAAGAGGTAACCGCCGCTGTCAGCGCAACAATCGGCACCAACTGAAAAAGCCGCCGGTCAGCATTTTCGGGGACGATGGATTCCTTCGCAAACAGCTTGATCATATCGGCCAAGGGCTGGAACCAGGGCGGTCCCATGCGGTTTTGCATGCGGGCATGCACCTTGCGGTCCACGTATTCAAATGCCAGGCCCCCGATGATTGCAAAAAGCAAGCCGGGGAAAATCAACAGATTAAAAAAAGAATTTAGCATTTTATAATCCACCCCAAAAACAATAGGAAAATACTGGATTCCCGATCTTGCCACGCACTGCGCGTGGCAAGTCGGGAATGACAAACATATCGTCCATTCTGTCATTCCCGCGCAAGCGGGAATCCAGGATATATTTTAATTATGAGCCTCCATCAGTTTTGCAAATCGCTTGTTAGCGCCGGAAAAATCAATTCCGCGCTGGCGGTGCCATTCAATGCCGTATTTGCGCAATTCATTCCATTCCATGGCGCGGTCGCCAGGTTGGCCGAAATCCTTCAGGACCAGCGCCCGGTCCGTGCAGGAAAAACAGGGATCAATGGCCGCGATGATAATCGGCACATCGGCCAGGTAATTCTGTTCCATCATTTTCGCTACGGAAGAGAGGTTGGCGAGGGTCGGCGCGCGGATTTTGACCCGTTCCGGTTTATCCGTGCCATTTGCGCGGACATAATGGACATCCTCACCGCGCGGCGCCTCATAACGGCTGAAAGCCTCGCCGGCCGGAATCTTGCGCGGGGCCTTGACGGCAATCGGTCCTTCCGGCATCTGTTTCAGAATCTGGCGCACCATGTTGTAGGTCTGCATAAGTTCGCCCACGCGCACCAGCGTCCGGCCGTAGACGTCGCAGTGATTATCGGTGATGACCTTGAAATTCAAATCGGCATAGGCGGCATAGGGATCGTCGCGGCGCGTATCAGTGTCCACGGCGCTGGCCCGGCCGGTGGGACCGATGGCCCCAAGCCTTAAGGCATTCTCTTTTGAGAGATAACCGACCTTGGAAAGCCGGGCGATAAGCGTCGCCTCCTCGGTGGCGACCTGAATATAATATTTTGTCCGCTCTTCCATGGCATCAACGCCCTTGCTGATATTGGCGATCTGTTCGGCGCTGACGTCCCGGCGGACGCCGCCGACGGTGTTAATCCCGTAATTGACGCGGTTGCCGGTGATTTCAGCCAGCAGGTCCATGACAATTTCACGGTCGCGCCAGGTATACATCAAGAGCGTGTCAAACCCGACCTCGTGGCCGGCCACGCCGAGCCAGAGCAGATGGCTGTGGATTCTTTCCAGCTCGCCAATGAGGGTGCGGATATACGATGCCCGGGGCGGAATTTGCAAACCGGCAATTTCCTCAACGGCCTGCACAAAGGCCGTGGCGTGCGAATGCGAGCAGATGCCGCAAACGCGCTCCACGAGGTAAATATCCTGAATATAAGAGCGTTGTTCGCAGGCCTTTTCAATGCCGCGGTGATTATAGCCGAGACGCATGCCGGCCTCATAAATTTTTTCGCCTTCCAGCACCAGCTGGAAATTGGCAGGTTCTTTCAAGGCCGGATGCTGGGGGCCGATGGGAATTTTTATTTTATTCATGCGCCGCCTCCATTTTTCGGCAAAACGTTTGTATTCTGCCAGTCTTTGCGCAAGGGATACTGTCCCGCCGGCCAGTTGTCCGTGAGCGGATAGCGCGGACCGGGCGGCAGTCCTTCAAATTGCACGCCGAGCAGATCGGCGATTTCGCGCTCATAAATAATCCCGCCGGGAAATTTATTGCCGATAGATTTCCATTTTGGATTATGCCTCGCGACCCTGACTTTAAGGCTGGCGACCGTGCCGTCCTCTTTGGCCAGGTGATAAAGAAGGCCGAAATATTCGCCCTCATCCAGGCCGGTTATGGTGCAGAGGCTATTAAAACCGAATTTTTCAACCAGCCCGTTGAAAACGGCGTCAAAATTTTCGGGCGATGTTTCAACCCAGAGCCGGCGCGCGCGCTGGATTTTTACCTGTCCCGCCAGAAAGGGGAACTGTGCTGAAAGCCGGCCGCTGATTTCTTCTTCTTTGGTTGCGCTCATCGTTGTTCTCCAAAAACTTTCATCCGCATCCTGTCATCCCCGCGGAAGCGGGAATCCAGAAAATTCAACACTGGATTCCCATTTTCATGGGAATGACAGCTATACTTTTTATCCGTGATATCGGTGTAATCCGTGGTTTAATTCTTCTCTTACGTTATTTTTCATTCCTCATCAATTTTTCAATGAAGCCAGCAATTTAACCACACCGTCAATGATTGCCTCGGGCCGAGCCGGGCAACCGGGAATATAAGCCGAAACCGGGATGACCGCGTCAATGCCGCCCTCCACGTTGTAGCATCCGCGGAATACTCCTCCGGAACAGGCGCAGGTGCCCACGGCCACGACGAATTTCGGATGGGTCATCTGTTCGTAAATGCGGATAATGCGGTCCTTGATCTGGCGCGTGACCGGGCCGGAGCAGACCAGCACATCGGCATGGCGCGGGGTGCCCTTCAAAAGAATGCCGAAGCGCTCAATATCAAAGCGCGGCGTCAGGGCCGCGATGATTTCAATATCGCAGGCATTGCACGCGCCCGTGTTGAAATGAATTATCCACGGCGACTTGATCCGCGCCCAGGTTACAACTTTTTTTACAAGTCCCATAGTTTAATCTAATTCCGATACAATATAAAAAGGCCCATGACGGAAGCGGCAATGAACAAAAGCGCCATGCCGAATGTGCGAAAATTTTCCGCCGGCACCGTGGCGATGATCAGCGCCACAACGTGCATGATCGTGAAGAAAAATGCGAACGGAAAGAATTGACTGTAGTCCGGGCTGGCGCGATGGTCCTGGACGTCCTCGCCGCAGGCATACGGTTTCAGAGTGCCCGCCTTGACCGAAGCCGGCCGGAAGGCCAGCCGTGAAGCCAAGAAGGCCAGAACACAGATGACAATGAACAATACCGCGAACGCCAGCGGCGGAGATAAAATAATTTGTTCAATACTCATTTTCAGCTTCCTATTGCGGGCGTTGCCCACAATCCGTGAACCTTTTATACTACCCTTTCAAAGTTTTCAACTCCGAAGTATCCAGCGTGCCGTTGTTCTTGAAAATTCCGACGGCGATGCCCGCGGCGACGGCAATCACCGCCACCTCCACGACAATCAGCGTGATCGCCAGGCACTGCGCCAAAGCCATGCGGCCGGCCAGATAACCGGCCAGCACAATGGCGAGCGTGGCGGCCTTGGTCATCAGTTCCACGCCGATCAGGATGCGGATGACATTGCCGGCGGAGAACACGCAATACAGTCCGAGCGCCAGAACAATGACGATCGCTCCGCCAAAGATTGGAAACATATTTGCCATATTATTTACTTTTCGCCCGTGCCTTGAACAGGACCACCACGCCGAATATTCCCGCCAAAAGAACGACAACCTGGCCGAACAAGTCCAGGGAACGCTGGCCCCACAAAACACGGCGCATGTCCATTTCCGGCGCCTGGGCCGGCAGTAAATTTAAATCAGGTATATATTTAATCATAATGAGCGCGATTCCCGCGGTCAATATAATCAAGGGCCAAACATACCGGCTGAATCGTCTGGCCGCCTGGCCGGCGTCGGCCGTACCCCGCCGGGTCAGGCTGATCACGCTTATGAATATAACCGTTATCAACCCGGCGCAGACCGAAAGCTCAAACACCGCCGCCAGCGGCGCCGTGAGCCGGAACATGATCACCGCCAGAATGGCGCTGGCCAGCGCCAGGCCGATGGCGGATTTTAACAGGTCAGCCGCCATGACCGTCCAGAGCGCGCCAATGACCATCAAGGCCAATATGACTATGTCAAAATACATGCTTTGTTCTTATAAATTTCAATTTCCAAGCATCAAGTTCCAAATAATAACCAATTTCACAACTTACCAAAACACCAAACGAAGAAAATTTTGGTTATTGATATTTGGTTTTTTTCATTAAAATCCTGTCAACGGCAGCAAAAACGTTCCCTTGATAAACGGTATTAAAAGGCCGATGGCCACGGTGATGGCCGCGAGCACAACGGTCGGCACGGCCATCTCAAACGCCTCCGTGACTTTTTCAAAACCGGGCCGCAGAAGGCCGAAGAAAATTTTTCTCTGCATGATAAGAAAATAGGCCAAGGTGATCAAGCTGAACAGGACGGCGATGGCGGCGTAAGCATAATGCCCGGACTGCCACAAGGCCAGAATGATAACCAGCTTGCTCCAGAAACCGGCCAGCGGCGGAACGCCGGCCGTGGATAAAAGCCCGATCACGGAAGCGGCGCCGGTCAGCGGCATTTTTTCCGCCAACCCGCCCATGGCGTTCATGTCCCGCGTGCCGGCCTGTTTTTCAACCGCGGCCGCATTGACGAACAGAAGCGATTTGAAGATGGCATGATTGAAAAGATGGAAGACGGCGCCGGCCAGGCCGAGCGGTGTGCCGATGCCGAAGCTCAATATTATGTATCCCACCTGGCTGATGCTGGAATAGGCCAGCATGCGCTTCATGTCGCTCTGCACCATGGCCGTAAAAGCGGCGGCGGTGAGAGTAAGCGCGCCGATCAGCATCATGATGTCGCTGACCTGGGCATTGAATCCAAGCACATCCATCACAATCCTGATCAGCACATAAACGCCGGTCGTTTTGGTCACGATGCCCGCCAAGAGCACGGAAACGGCGGCCGGCGCGGAAGAATACGCGTCCGGAACCCAGCCGTGAAATGGCACCACCCCTGACTTGATAAAAAGGCCGCCGATGAAGAGCGCCAGCGCCAGCAGAACAAGCGGATCGGAGCCCATCCGGCTTACGGCCAGCGCCACGCCGGCAAAGCCGGTGGTGCCCGACACAAGAAAAAGGAGCGCAATGGCCGTCAGCATGGAGATGGAAGCCACGGCCGACAAAACAAAATACTTGAAGGCCCCTTCCAGTCCGGCGCGGCTTTTTTCGGACGCAATCAGGACAAAGGACGAGACCGCGGCGATTTCCACGAAGACATAAATGGAAAAAAGATCGGCGCAAAGCACCACGCCGTTCATGCCGGTCATGGCCAGCATGACAAGACCGGCGAAGTTGCAGCGCTTGGTTTCATCCGGAGTTGTAAAGCGGCCGATCAGCAAAGTGGCCGCGGCCACCACCGCGATTGCCAGAAGCATGACTCTTGACAATCCATCGGCGGAGAGCGGCAGAACAAAGGACATTATCAATTCTTCCGGCCAGACCAGCACGCCGACCGCCTGCAAAACGGCAAAGGCAACGCCAAAAGGAATAATTCCCTTCCGCAGGAAGGAAAACGGCAGGTTAAAGAACAAAACAGAGGCCAGAGGCAAAATTAAAAATAAAGCCAACACGTTAAGCTACTCCATTCATGACTGATTCAATTGAAAAACTATTTCTCTCCAAATCATTTCTGTCATTCCCGCGCAAGCGGGAATCCAAGCTTGATTTGTTTTTTCTGGATTCCCGATCTCGCCCGCCTATGGCGGGCAAGTCGGGAATGACAGACGTCTGATATCTCTTTCTTCCTAAACAAACGCAATCCATAAAATCAGGACAACCAACCCGGCCACGGACCAGGCCAGATAAACCGCATAACTGCCGGAATGTCTTCGGCTGATCCAGCGCGCCAGATTCAGCGACAAACCGGCGGCAAACACATCGCTGAGCCAGTTGATCGCGCGGTCAATCGCCCAGGCGGAATTCGCGATTACCCGGCAAAGCCGCAGTCCGATTTCATAGGGATCAAACAACCTTTGTTCGGCCTTGTCATACAAGCCGGAGAGCAGGGGCGCGTGATGAATGTGGTCAGCCGCGCCAAGGCCGCGGCCGCTCTTCCAGACGCCGTAAAGATGATTTAGCAAGGCCAGAACCAGAGCGGCCGCGGTCAGCGCCACGAGTTTGGTGCTTTCCGGCCAGCCTGAAAAATCATGGCCGGCTATTTTATCCCCCAGAATCGGCTGGATGAGTTTGTGCAATGGCAAAGCATTGTAGACGCCGAACAAGACGCACAAGCCCGCAATGACCACCATCGGCAGAAGCATGGCCAAAGGCGCTTCCTTCACCTGCTTCATCCCATCCGAAATTTTGCCGAGATAGGCGGAATGACCCAGTTTCAGGAATGAGGCGGCGGTGAGGAAAGAGCCGGCCAGGGCGGCCCAGTAATACCACTGGCTCCGCGCCAGGGCGCCGTCATAAACAAGCTCCTTGGAAAAGAACCCGTTAAAGGGCGGCACGCCGGAAATGGAGGCGGCCGCCACAATAAAACAGATAAAAGTAACCGGCATTTTCCTTGCCAGGCCGCCGAGTTTGTTCAAGTCGGTGGTGCCGCATTGTTTTTCAACCGCGCCGCCGGTCAGAAACAGACAGCATTTATACATGGCATGATTGATCATGTGGAAAATTCCGCCGATGATGCCGATCGGAACGGCGGTGCCGATGCCCAAAATCATGTAGCCGACCTGGGAGACGGCATGGTAGGCCAGCAGGCGTTTATAATCGGTCTGAATGAGCGCCATCATGACCGCCACCAGAATGGTCACCGCGCCGATCACCATCAGGACATGGGTCATTTGCGAGGCAACGCTCATCTGGAACATGTCCAGTGAAATGCGCGCCAGGAAATAAATGCCGAGCAGTTTTTCCAGGGCCGCCGGAACCAGGGCCATGAAGGGCAGGGGGGCGTCAATGGCCGCATCCGGAATCCAGGTGTGGAAAGGGATCGCGCCGGCCTTGCCGATCGCGCCAAGCATAAGGAAAATGAAAGCAACGCCTCCCAAAGTTGTCAAAGGCAAATTGATTTGGGAAATGGTCAACGTATGGGCCAGTGTTCCGCAAAGAGCTATGCCGAACATCAGGCACAAATCGGCGCTGCCCGCAATAATCAGCGCCTTGACCGCGGTTTTATGGGCGTTCGGCGCGCCGATGATAATCATGCCGAAAAGCGTCAGGAGCAGGCCTTCCCAGAAGAAAAGCAACAACACCAGATTGTCGGCCAGGACCGCGCCGTTAACAAAGGCGATTGAAAAGAACAAATACGCAAAGAACTGTCCGGAATGACGCCGCGCGGACATGAAAGAAACGCAATACAGGCAAATCGCCAGACAGAAACCGGCCGCCGCCAGCAAAATAAAACCGCTGAAATGATAAAGCCTCAGGCTGAAATCCATGCCAAAAGGAGCCCAGGGCAGGACCAACTGGTCAATATGGCCGAAAAGGCGCCACGCCAGCGCCAGATTCGCCGTTGCCGCCAGCAGGATGAGCGTGTTGCGCGCCGCGCGGTGCGCTTTGCCCCAGACTAAAATGACCAATCCGCTGACGGCCGGAATCAGTATGGTAAATAATAACGCGCTCATTTAATCAACCCCATCATTTGCTGGACGGCTGTCTCGGCAAAACCAAAGGAGGGCATAATGAATATGCCGCTGATCACGGAAAGGAAGGCCAGAAGCGCCACGGAAAAAACCATGAGCGGGGAGCCTTCGGCCGCCGTTTCAGGCTTGGCCGGACCCATAAACACGATTACAAAGACGCGCAGGAGATAGACAATCGTCAGAATGGCGGTGGCCACAAACGCCAGCGCGATCCAGGGCTGGCCGCCGGCGACCGCTCCGGCAATGACCCCGTATTTGCTGAAAAATCCTCCGAGCGGCGGGAAACCCATGACCGAAAAGGCGCAGATCAGGAATGAAACCGCGGTAATCGGCATGGTGGTGATCAAGCCGCCCATCCTGGTGATGTCCTTGGTATGCGTTTTTTGCTCAATAATGCCGGCGCAAAGGAAGAGGCCCCCTTTGGCAAGTCCGTGCATCAAAATATATAAAAGCGCCCCGGCCGCCGCCAATTGATTATTAATGGCAAATCCCAGGAAAATGAAACCGATCTGGCTGATGGTTGAATAGGCAATGATGCGTTTCAAGTCGGTTTCAATCAGCGCCGCTCCGCCGGCGACAATGGCGCTTAAACCCGCCGCGGCCGGCACAATCACATGCCAGATATCGGCGATGGGCAGGGTTGCCACAAGGAGACGCGCATAGACATAAACGCCGATTTTGACCAGGACCGCGGCATGGAGGAGTGCGGTTACCGGAGAGGGCGCGATACCCGCGTCCGGCAGCCACGTCTGAAGGGGCAGGGTGGCTGATTTGGCAAACAGACCGGCCAGAATGAGCAGAACAACATAATCCGGCACGGTCCGATTCTGGAACGCCAGTTTTATGGCGGAAAGATCAAACGAACCGGCCGTTTGCTGAATGGCCAGGAAGCCGATCAACATCAGCAGTGCGCCGAAAAACGTCATCAAAAAGGCCTTGTCAGCCCTGATAACGCACACGGGTTCGCGGAAGAAGCCGATCAGCCGCCAGCTGGCCAGGGCGGTCAGTTCCCAGAAAACATAAAGCACAATCAAATTGGCGGCAAAAACCAGCCCCATCATGGAACCGAGGAAAAGGACAACCAGAAAATAATATTCGTTCTGATTCGGGTAATGGCTGATGTAGTCAAAAGAATAAAGGATAATGACGGCGCCGACCAGCGATGAGACCAATGCCATGAATACGGCCAGTTGGTCGGCGACAAACAGTTCATGGCCGAACCCAAAGTCCAGGGCTATGGCCGGCAGATGGCCTTTGAGGACCGCCGGCACAAGCGCGAGCGCGCAAAGAAAGGAGACCAGCACCGCCAGAAGAGAAAAAAAGTTCCTGGCCCGCGCCGAATAACGGCCCAGAATCGGCAGCAGACAGGACCCGAGCACGGGCGCGGCGATCAGCAAAATTAACAGCGCGTTTTGATTCACTTGACTAAACCATGAAAAAAGTTTATGCCGCAATTCAGCCGCTTTACCGCGTTCTGGAAGATGGCGAGCGGGCGCAATTACACGAAACAAGCCCTCTACGTTAATAGATATTTTCAATGGGTCAATAAAATTCACACAAAATTTTTTTTTGACGAAAAACGGGAGAAAGTTTTGACAATCCGGACCATTCTGCGTATAGTAATCCGTAAAAAAATCAATGAAACCTGCCGGTCATTGCGGACAGCCGGGCAACGATGGGAAGATAAAAGATGATGTTTTCCGTGGTAAATGAAGTGTGGCCGTTTTATTTTGGGACGCTTAGCTTGTTCATTCTGCTGGGATTAATCGCCCGGCTGCTCAATTTGAAAAAAACGGCGTGCGGGTGTTATTTTATGGCGCTGGTTGGCGCCGGCTTTATGCTTTTTTTCTTCCGCAATCCCGAACGGGTGCCGCCGGCCGATCCGGCCGCCATTGTCGCCGGGGCCGACGGGACCGTGATGACGGTCAGGGAAATGCGCGAGGATAATTTTCTGAAAACAGAAGCGGTGCGCATCAGCATCTTTTTAAGCCTCTTGGATGTCCATATCAACCGCGCCCCGATAGGAGGCAAGATAAAATTTCTCCAGTATTATCCGGGGACGAGATATTTCACCTTCCTGGAGAAATCATCCGACTATAACCAGCACAGTTCCATTCTCATTGAAAACGAACGGACGCGCTGTCTGGTCAACCAGATTGTCGGACCGGTGGCGCGGCGCGTGGTTTATTGGCTGGAGCTTGGGCAGACGGTGAGGACCGGCGACCGCATCGGGATGATGAAATTCGGGTCGCGGCTTGACATGTATTTTCCGAAAGCCGATGTGGAGGTGCTCGTGAAACCGGGCGACAAGGTCAAAGCCGGCTTGACGAGTGTGGCAAAAATTAAGTATTAATGGCGCGCTGCGCGCCATTAAAGTTATCTGACCCTGAGAGAGAAAAAATGAATTGGCGGCAATTAATTCCGACGATCATTACCCTCCTGGCGATGCTTTGTGGTTTTTTCAGCATCCTGCTGGCAATTGAGGGGGAAGAACACTTCCTTTTATCAGCCCAGTTTATCATGCTGGCCATGGTCTTGGACGGACTGGACGGCAATTTTGCCCGGCTTCTCAAGGGCACCTCTCCGTTTGGCGCGGAACTGGATACCTACGTTGATTTGACCGCCTTTGGCCTGGCGCCGGCGATCCTTATTTATCAGGTGGCCCTGCAGAGGCATGTTGATTGGCGGATTCTGATGACGTCGCTGGTGGTGCTTTCCGGCGTTATCCGTCTGGCGCGGTTCAAGGTGCATGATCCGGCGCGTGGCCAGGCCGGCTATTGCGGCCTGCCCATTACGGCCAGCGCCGGCTGGGTGGCCATATTTGTCATGATGAGCGAGACCAAGGTCTTTGCCGATTTTTTCCAGCTTGGATACGGACCGGTGGGCGTTTTGTTTCTAAGCGGCGTTCTGGTGATGATCACCCTCCAGGTATCAAACGTGCGCTATCCGAAGCCCACCAAATTCCCGGCTATTTTCATCCCGTGCGTTGTCCTGGTTCTGCTCCTCTTTGTTACCAGCAAATATACGGCGCCGTTGGCGGCGCTGGTCATTTTGTTCCTCGGCGTTCTCTACGTGGTCTTCGGCCCGTTTTTTTCCGGCATAATGAAAAGATTGTCTCTTTCAAAAACGGCGGATACATGCGGCAATATTGAGCCGGACGAAAGCGGCAATTGATTTTCAATATGCGTGGCGCAAAGCGACAATTGCTGGCGAAAGTTTGCAAGGATGCGGAAGCTTACGCTGATTATCTCCGGGAAAACGGCGTCACGGAAGTGATTTCTTTGGCCGGAAAACAGAAAGAAAAAAATGCCGTTCCATCCCGCTCCAAGGTGAGTAATATGCCGGAACCATCTTCTTTGCCGCCGGAGGCGGAATTAAAGACAATTGCCGATCAGGTCGCCGTCTGCACAAAATGTCAGCTGCATAAAAAACGGACAAAAACAGTCCCGGGTCAGGGGAACCCTCATCCGGAAATCCTTTTTATCGGCGAGGGGCCCGGCGAGGAAGAAGACCGCCAGGGCCTGGCTTTTGTCGGCGCGGCCGGCCAGTTATTGACGCGCTTGATCAAGCGGATGGGTTTGACCCGCGAGGAAGTTTTTATCGCCAACATCGTCAAGTGCCGTCCGCCGAACAACCGCAAGCCCTTGCCCGAGGAAATGAGCGCGTGCCGGCCTTATCTTGAACGGCAAATTGCTGTTTTAAGGCCGAAGGTGATTGTGCTTTTGGGCGCCAGCGCGCTGGAGGGGCTCATCCCCTCCGAAATACCCGGGAGAACAATATCAAAGACACGCGGCAAATGGCTTGAATATCAAGGCATTCCAACCATGCCCACTTTTCATCCTTCCTATCTATTGCGCAACCAGTCGGCCATGTGGGATGTCTGGAATGACATGCAGGCCGTGCTCAAGCATCTGGGCCGCGAAGTTCCGGAAAAGCACTAAACGCCCTCTAAATCACTTAAGTGTGTCATTCCCGATCCGCCACCGGAGGCCACTTGTCTGACGACGTGGCGCGCGAATGACAAAACAGATTACCATTTAACGGTAAATTTATTTTTCTTAAATTCAACGCGCGGCCCCGGCAGTTTGCCTAAAATTGACGCCTTTTTGCCGAGCAGGCGCAAGGGATTTTCCCGGCCGACCTGCCAGAGCTCTGCTTCCGTCAGCAGGTTTAATGAAGCCAGATGATTCATGCATTGGACCATGTTGGCCGAAGAACCCGCCAGATAGGGGGTGTTGGCAAAACCGATTCTGCCCGAAGGAGCCAGCACAACCTTGGCGTAGGCAAAATCATACTTTCCCGGAGGCAGGCCGGCCAGATAGGCCGCGTCGCTGACCACGATAAATCTTGCCGGCGTTTTCGCGCGCAGGGCCACTTTGATGAAATCGGCCGGAAGATGATGGCCGTCGGTGATGAACATGCCGGAAATATCGTCGCAGGACAACTGCCACCAGAGCGGATTCTGGTGGCGGTTGATCATGTTCGGCATGCCGTTGCCGAGATGGGTGCAGACTTTTGCCCCGGCCCGGACCGCCTTGATCATGACTTCATCGCCGGCAAGATGATGGCCCATGGAAATTATTATGCCGTTTTTCACGGCATATTTGATCAAGGGCATGGCACCCTCGGTTTCCGGGGCAAGGGTGAGCAAAACGACCCGGCCCTCAGACCAATCCTGTAAATGTTTCAAAAGTTCAATGTCCGGCTTGCGGATGAATTTTGGCGGATGAGCGCCGCGCGCGCCTTCCAGCGGGGATATGAACGGACCTTCAAGATGGATGCCGAGAAGGTGTTCGGCCAGACCGCGCTCCTGCATGGCCCTGGCGAATAAACGCAGGTTGCGTTTGTAAATTTCAGCGCTGTCAGTGACCAGCGTCGGACAATAAGCAATTGTGCCGGCCTTGATCAATTCATGCGTTGCCTGGCGGATCTGGTCAATGGTCAGTTCCGGCGAACTGAAATTAATGCCCTTATAGCCGTTAATCTGAAGGTCAACGAACCCGTTCTTTATCATGGTAATCCCCTTTTATTAAGTATGTTTTTGAATCATTTTCCAGACTGTTTTCTACCCGCTCTTTTCTGTCATTCCCATGAAAATGGGAATCCAGTTCTGATTTTTACGGAATTATTCTAATCCTGGATTCCCGATCAAGTCGGGAATGACAAAGCTAACGCTGTTTTCCGCTCCCACGGTGGATTCATAGGCAGAAGCGCTTCAAACTTTTTTATCAGGCCGCGTTCATAACGGCCGCCATAGGTGCCGGCCATGAATTTATCGCAAGCCTCCGTGTAAAATATTTTCCAGGACTCCTCCTCATGTCCGGGATTGACCGGGTAGAAATGAGCGTGATTTTCCCTGGCCGCGCTTTGATCGCCGGGCGCGTCGCCGATCATGAGAATCTTGTTGCGGTCGTAACGCTGATGCGTGGCCAAGTGGATATGTTCCTCCTTGGAGCCCAGTTCCTGGCCGGCGATCACCCGCACCAGGCCGGTCAGGTTGTTTTCCTTCCATTCGCGCATGAGCGCTTCGGCGGGTGTCTGCGAAACGCAGATGGCGTCGGCGTGTTTGCCGATCTTCCGCAGGCTGGCGCGCGCCCATTTGAATGGTTGGACCTTCTTGACCGTTCTGGCGACCGCGGCGTTGATCTTCCGGCTCCATTGCAGGAGGGAAGAAAGTTCTTCATCGTCGGTTTTTTTGACGGTCTTTTCCAGTTCGGCATTGCTCAAGGGCACTCCAGAGGCGATGAATTTCCTCAATGATTTGAACTCCGGCAATTTGACTTTTGCGGCAATCACCTCCGGCCGGCGGCGGAGGAGGTCAAAGGTCATGAGCAAACATTGAAAACGGTTCCGGCCGCGGTGGATTGAATAGAGATTCACAAATTCCGCCGATGCGCGCACGTATTTTTCAATGGGCTCAAGATGCCAGTGGCTGATAATCAATTTGTGAAAACATTTCTTCTGCTTGAGCTCCATGGTCGGAAAGACACAGCCATCCGAGTCAATCCCCACAAAAAAATCATGCGCGGGCTTGAAATTGATCAAATCATCCCTGGTGAATCCGCGAAACTGGTCCATAAGGATTTTCTTCAATTCAAACGCCGGCACCGCCTAAGGCGGCGGCGCCGGCATCCAAATATCCTGCAACGGAACGGCCTAAGCGGTATAGGTGGATGCCGCCGTGGATCCGCCGTGGCCGGTCCAGTTGGTATGGAATACCTGGCCGCGCGGTTTGTCCACGCGTTCATACGTATGCGCGCCAAAGTAATCGCGTTGCGCCTGCAAAAGATTGGCCGGCAGACGTTCCGCCCGGTAACCGTCATAATAATTCAAGGCGCTGCTGATCGCGGGCGTTGGGATGCCGAGCTTCGCGGCCGTCTGGATAACGCGCCGCCAGGAAGCTTGCGCTTTCGTGACCGCGCCCGCAAAGAATGGATCAAGCAGCAGGTTGACCAGCGCTGGGTTGTTGACAAACGCCTCCTTGATTTTGCCCAGGAACGCGGAACGGATGATACAGCCCCCGCGCCACATGAGCGCAATACCGCCGTAGTTCAGGTTCCAGCCGGATTCCTTGGCCACGGCCCGCATGAGCTGGTAGCCCTGCGCGTAGGAGACGATCTTGGCGGCATAGAGCGCCTGCCGGAGGTCATCCACAAATTTAGCTTTGTTGCCAGAAAATTTGGCGGCCTTTGGTCCGGGGAGAACCTTGGCGGCGGCCACGCGTTCTTCCTTGAGCGCCGAGAGACAGCGGGCGAACACGGCTTCACCGATCAGCGTCAAAGGCTGGCCGGCGTCAAGCGCGGACATGACGGTCCATTTGCCGGTGCCTTTCTGGCCGGCGGTGTCCAGAATGGTGTCCACCACTTCCTGGCCTTCTTCATCCTTATAACCCAGAATATCGCGGGTGATTTCAATCAAGTACGAGTTCAGTTCGCCCTTGTTCCATGCGCTGAAGGCCTTGTGCATCTGTTTGTTGGTCATGCCCAGCCCGCGGTGCATGAGATCATAGGTTTCGCAGATCATCTGCATGTCGCCGTATTCAATGCCATTGTGGACCATTTTGACGAAGTGGCCGGCGCCGTTTTCGCCGACCCAGTCACAGCAAGGCTCCCCCTGTTCGGTTTTGGCCGATATTTTCTGAAAAATCGGCTTTACAAATTCCCAGGCGGATGGCGAACCGCCCGGCATCATGGATGGTCCGTTCAGCGCGCCCTCCTCGCCGCCCGAGACTCCGGTGCCGATATAGCGTAAGCCTTTGCCCTCCAGATATTGCGTGCGGCGGGTGGTGTCGGGGAAGTGTGAATTGCCGCCGTCAATAATGATGTCGCCTTTTTCCAGCAGCGGCAGAAGCTGTTCAATAAAATCGTCAACCGCCTGGCCGGCCTTGACCATGAGCATGACCCGGCGCGGCTTTTTGAGAGAGTCAATCAGCTCCTTGATGGAGTGGGCGCCGATTATTTTTTTGCCCTTGGCGCGGCCTTTGACGAAATTATCAACCTTGGCGACCGTGCGGTTGAATACGGCCACGGTATAGCCGTGGTTTTCCATGTTTAACACGAGATTTTCTCCCATGACCGCCAGACCAATCAGTCCTATGTCAGCTTGCTGCATTGCTTTTCCTCCTGGTTGTTGTTTAGAAAACGCATCTTATTAAATCGTTCCGCCCGGTCAACGAAAAAACGAAATGTGAAAAAACGAAATGCCTTTGGGCACGGGCCGGGACATCATGAGCCTCCTATGGCAAGGGTAAATCACACTAAAAGCGTGATAAAGGTAGTGAGCGAGGAGAAGGTGGAAGAGATCAGAGGCCGCCACACAGTGAACTTTGTTCTACTGTGTGGCTCGCCGTATTGCCCACGGCTATAACCTGACGGAAGATACTGAATTATAATGATTTGTACATATGGCAGTAGAGACTGTTTTTATGGCTTGAAGCCTATTTAATAAGTAATTTCATTAAAATCCACATAATTAACCTATATCTTAAATATATCAAAATAATATACAAATATATATTGATATTATTCAGGTTATGGTTTAACTTTACGTATAAATAACTTTAGGTATGAAAGGGATGGCTTAAAATGGCACAATTTTCAACAAGATGTCAGTACTGTTTTGGCGAGATGCAGGTTGAGCGAATGCGCTGTAGTACTTGCGGCGTTGCGGTAGAAGGCAAGTTCGAGATGTCGCCGCTTTCTCGGCTTTCAAAGGAGCAGCAGGAGTTAGTCTTGGATTTTCTCAAACTTTCGGGAAATCTGAAATCGCTTGCCGCTGATCGGGATATTTCATACCCGACGCTTCGGTTGCGCCTGGACAAGGTCATTGAAATTATTTCGTCGCCCATACCGCAGGAAGTAAGGCGACAAAAGAACGTGCTCGATGCGCTGGAAGACGGTGGAATCTCAGCGGCTCAAGCCGAAGAAATATTGAAGAACAAAGAGAATTCAGAGGGAAATAAACCAGCGTAGCTTTGTAATTAGCCGCTTTTGCCACGCAGTATGGCTCAATCCCAGACATGGGCCTGAAGGGTTTCCCGCAGGATCAGTTTGAGGCCCTTCCGTCCAACCGTCGTCTTCAAATACATTTCACGGCGTTCGGCATCTTCCTTGGAGAAGAAATATTCGCAGAAAATAAGACGGAATGGACGGCGGGGTGCGGTGGCTTTTGATTGGCCGTTAAAATGTTCAGTCAAGCGGCGCTGGAGATCGGTGGTGAAGCCAACGTATAAGTCGCCGTCGTGCATGGAGAGCAGGACGTAAACGCAGTATTGGAGCTTCGCAGGCATGTTTCAAATCATACGGTTGGATTGGGCAGAAGGCAATCCTTGTTTCTAGCGAAGCGGGGAGAGAATCAGGGGGAGGTCAGTGAAGTAGAAGCTTCGCTTCACTTCACCGCCACACAGTGAACTTTGTTCTACTGTGTGGCTCCGCGGACAGGGCTCGAACCTGTAACCTAGTGGTTAACAGCCACCCGCTCTACCATTGAGCTACCGCGGAATGAAAAACCGTGCAGGGAAAGTAACATTCAGAATAAAGGAGTCAAGTCTGAAAATCTTTCAAAGCGGTTTATTTCAAAGCACAGCGGAGCTAATATCCCCTCAGAATTTTTTCAGTTCCTGAATCAGCAATTACACCCCGCCGCCCGTTCCGTCTGATTTTCCCTGTCCGCCATAGCCCTGAGCAGTGCCGAAGTGGCGACGGCGGATGCGAATATTTTTTCTCCAAGAAGGATGCCGAACGCCGTGAAATGTATTTGAAGACGACGGCTGGACGGAAAGGTTTGAAACTTATCCTGCGGGAGACCCTTCAGTCCCGTGTCTGGGATTGATCCACGCCGCATGTGAACGAGGAACATGGATCATTCCGTTGTGTAGTTGGCCTCAGCCGCTTATCGCAGGTGTCCGTCTATTATTGACACAAGCTCAAAACCAACGTATAATTTCTCAAAAAAAGTTTGATTTTTTAAAATGGAGTAGCGATATGAACAGAAAGACATGCCGACCCAGGCTTCGCCAAAGACTATGCCGAGGCGAGAATGGATTCATGTTTGTGGCGGCAATGTGCTTGGTATTGGCAGTAATGTCCGCGCGTGGCGGGAGCTTGGATTGCCCGGCGGGACCAACGGCTGGCACGATACCCACAACGAACGAAAGCATGGCTCAGGCGCTTGCGCCAAACGCGGCGAGCGCCCTGCACCGGATCAACATTGATGCCGTAGCCTCCCCCGCCGACC
>Ga0074199_1000428_pt1 | contig 68738 bp, 69 predicted proteins | sample EPASupsiteSAE347_FD_64528 | JGI IMG/M metagenome (GOLD analysis project Ga0074199, IMG submission 64528) | Bioremediated contaminated groundwater from EPA Superfund site, New Mexico - Sample SAE3-47 | ecosystem: Environmental > Aquatic > Deep subsurface > Groundwater > Contaminated ... | reverse complement strand
CAGATAAACTGAACAAGCTCTTCAGGAAAAAGTTCAATACAGATGCCAAGGACGTAATTAAGAGACTTGCAAATGAGGGATATATATCGTCGATAGGAAAAAGTCCTCCTAAATATTACATTTGTGACAAACCAAAAGCATTCTCAGCACTTGATCAGCATGGCTACTCCGTAACACAAGGGCGGATCAGGAGATTGTATAATTGATTTTACATAATAGCAAAATAGCTATATACTAAAAAAAGATAAGATTTATTTGGTGATACTAGTGGCAATGCCTTTCGAGGGCCTTCTGGGAAATGGTTGCGAGCTAAAGATAATCGAATTTCTTTTGCCGCTAAAGGGATTGGAGTTCAATCTATCCGAGTTATCAGAGGAGATTAGTGTATCAAGGCCCACAGTGGATCGCATAGTAAAAAAGTTCACGAAATGGGGATTGATGAAGGTTGCCAGCACACATGGCAGAACCAAATATTACTCCCTTAATGAAAACTCGGACTTTATTGAAGTATTCGAGAATCTCAACAATCGCTTGGTAGAGCAGATGCTGGGTGAAGAGATGCTATACCAGATTGGTGAATACAGAATGCATCACGCTCCAGTTTGCACTCCCAAGCCCATGCCACTCTCAGAGGAGGTTGCAGGCTGGATTATGCAACCATTTGTAAGTCAGACCGAGGCAAAGGGGAGTGTAATCTTCAGAGATGCTCGGGATTTTCCGAACAACATAATTGCAAAGGGTGTAACAGATGCAGCATGATGATTTTTTCCGAAGAGAGCTTGTAACTGAGCTTAGGCGTGTCGAGAATCTAATGAGGCGTGAAACCTCAGTTGAAAAAAAGATCTACTACTTTTCGGCAGCATATGGCATTACAAGCAGGACATTCAGATATTCATTTGCCAGAGACTTCCTTTTGGCAGATTTTGTCCTTCAAGGTGCATATAATCTCCTAACAGATAGGCTAAACCGTATCAAAGCAGGTGATAAAACTGTACCGCTTGATGAGGCTCTTTTTGAAGCGATTTGTGATGGTATGAAGCTCCTTGCAGACGGAATTGAGTCCAAGGATAACTTACAAAATGCTCTTGAGAAAATACTCGCCGCAGCATATGTGACAACCGGTCCCGGGAATTATTTAAGAGAAAAGAAAGATATAAATCTATAAATATTTTTATCTTGGAACTTAAACCAAACGGCATGTTCTGTAAAGAATGGTTACATTCACCCCGCACCGCATACCTTTAGATACTTGGCCTTCCCACTCTCCTTAGAAAATGCCCGCCGATCCTGTCGCCAAATGGGAGGAATTCCTGCGTACTCGCTATTGGGATGAGCTGCTGGAGCTGGCCGACTCCTACCCGGACGAGCGCAGCCTGAAGATCCGCTTTCCTGACATCGACAAGTTCGATCCGGACTTCGCCGAGGAGCTGCTGGAAAATCCTGAGACCATCCTGGAAGCGGCCCGCGCCGCCATGCTGGAACTGGACCTGCCCATGGATGTTTACATGGACCGGGCTCATGTGCGCATTATCGAGCTTCCCCGTCATTTTAAAACACGGGAGCTACGCAGTGACCACATCGGCAAATTGTTGGCCATCGACGGACTGGTGCGCACCGCCACTGAGGTTCGGCCCAAGATCGTTTCCGCCGCTTTCCAGTGCCAGAGGTGCGGCTTCACCTTCTTTAAAGAGCAGACGGGCAATAAATTCGAGGACCAGAACCTCAAGTGCATGAACCAGGCCTGCGATCGGGGCGGCCCTTTCAAGCTCCTGCTGGCCCAGTCCAAGTTCGTGGATGCCCAGAAGATCCGGGTGCAGGAATCGCCCGAGGACCTGCGGGGCGGAGCACAGCCGCAGACGCTCGATGTGGAATTAGAGGACGACCTGGCAGGCAAGATATTTCCCGGCGACCGGGTTATCGTCAACGGTGTGCTCAAGTCATACCAGCGCTCCTCTCCCCAGCAGGGCAAGAGCACCTACTTCGACCTCTTCCACAAAGGAATCTCTGTGGAGATGACTGAGCAGGAGTTCGAGGAGATTGAGATCGACCCAGAGGAGGAGAAGGAGATCCTGGAAATGGCACAGGACCCTGAGATCTACGAAAAGATCAGGGGTTCCATCGCGCCTTCCATCTACGGCTACGATGATGTGAAAGAGGCCCTGGGATTGCAGCTGGTCTCCGGCTTCGAGAAGCACCTGCCGGACGGAGCGCGCATCCGAGGGGACATCCACATCCTGCTGGTGGGCGATCCCGGCATCGCCAAATCACAGCTTTTGCGCTACATGATTAAGATCTCACCGCGAGGCATCTACACATCCGGCAAGAGTTCCACCTCAGCCGGCCTGACCGCCACAGCCGTCAAGGACGAGCTGGGCGACGGCCGCTGGACCATCGAGGCTGGGGCCCTGGTCCTGGCTGACAAGGGCATAGCCGCCATAGATGAGATGGATAAGATGGACAACGATGACAAGAGCGCGCTGCACGAGGCGATGGAGCAGCAGAGCTATCATCCTCTAACAGAGATCCAACTTGCTGACGGGCGAAAGGTGCACATCGGCGAGTTAGTGGACAGGCTGATGACAGACCGGCCGTTAGAGATAATTGCCGGAAAGGACTGCGAGATACTGCCGCTCCATGAGGATATTAAGATAAATAGCACAGATATGAGCTGCATCTTCGATCTGCCGGTTGATCGGGTGAGCAGGCACCGGGCCCCAAATTATTTTATCAAAATTAGATATTCCAATGGCCGCGAAATAATTGTTACTCCGGAGCACCCGATATACATCGCGAAAGACGGAATTGCATGTGTACCAGCCTGCGATGCTAAAGTTGGAGACTTGGCGCCCGCCCCAAGATCGCTTCCAATTAATGAAAATTCTAGAAACCTCATTCAAGTTGAAAGGCAGCATTCTGGCGAAAAGCTACTGACCTTTCCCGAAAAGCTGAATCGCGGTCTCTCTAGAATACTGGGATATCTCCTTGCGGAGGGCCATTTTTACAAAGGCTCCAGCCATGAGATCGGCTTTACAAATAAAGATGAAGCCCTGCTTAAAGAAATGTCGAACCTCATGCAAGAGTCGTTTGGCATTGAAGCATCTCGGAACCAAAGAAGCGATGGCGTAGTTACTTTGAGATTTATATCAACTCATTTGTTCAGATGGTTCGAGGCCAATTTCATAGAGATGATGCAAACGGGAAGAGATAGGCGAATGCCTGTTGCCGTTTTTAAGGGGACAAAGGATAATCTAAAAGAGTTATTAATAGCAGCATTTCTTGGCGATGGCTGTGTGCACTCTACATCAGTCGCTTATTCAACAGTATCACGTGGACTTGCCGAAGATTATCAGGATCTACTGCTGCGGCTTGGTATCTCATCAAGGATATCCATAGACAGAAAAGCAAATGCCTTCAAAATTTGCATAATGGGCGATTCGCATAAGAAGTTCAAGCAGATTTTCTTCGAGCCAGGTTATGAGAAGTTAGAAAGAATGAGGTGCATAACTTCAGCATGTAGTAGGTCCATTCGTCATCATGACGTTCTTCCAGCGGAGACGGCATATTCAATATTGCAGATGAAAAAGTCTTTGGGCCTCACTAATGACGGTCGCTTTAATGAGCATTTGGACAACGGATATGGACTTACCATTAATACAGTGGCAGAATATGCATCTGAAATGAGGTCAGAATTGGGCTGGTCACATAGTTACTTGGCATCTGTAGCTGGAGTTACATGGGGTAATATCGATTACTACGAGCAAGGAGGCTATGATGAGTCAAGAAGGACTGCAATAGCAAGAAATATTTTCCTGCGAGTCCATGCCCACTTGAAAGAAACCGGCAGGGGTATTACAGCCCTCGAAAATAAGCTCGCTTCGGATATCAGATATCTAAGGATCACTGATGTTAAAGCTATTCCAAATGAAGACCAATACTTCGCAGATTATGTTTATGACGTAACCGTCGAGCCCACCCATACCTTCATCTCCCAGGGTCTTGTTTTACATAACACTATCAGCGTCGCCAAGGCTGGCGTCATGGCCACCCTCAAGTCCCGCTGCTCTCTGCTCGCCGCCGCCAATCCCAAGCTGGGCCGCTTTGACAAGTACGAGCCCATTGCTCCCCAGATAAACCTCACTCCTGCGCTCATGTCCCGCTTCGATCTGATCTTCGTTTTGACCGACGATCCGGACACCAAGAGGGATTCGGCCATCGCTCAGCATATCCTGAAGAGCAACTATGCAGGAGAGCTGGCTACTCAAGCATCCTGGAACGAAGATATCTCTCAGGAGGACATCGACAACGCTCTGGTAGTGATAAAGCCGGTCCTTGATCCGGAGCTGCTGCGAAAGTACGTGGCCTATGCCCGCAAGAACATCTTCCCAACCTTAAGTGATGAGGCTAAGGAGTACTTCCTCAAATACTACGTCGGTCTCCGCAGCCAAGGGCAGGATACCAACAAGCCTGTGCCTGTAACCGCCCGGCAACTTGAGGCACTCATACGTCTGGGTGAGGCCAGCGCTCGCCTTCGCCTCTCTGATAAAGTCACTCTGGATGATGCCAAGCGGGTAGTCAAGATACTGGAGGCATGCTTGCGCAAAGTGGGCGTCGATCCGGAGACGGGTTTCTTGGATGCTGATATCATCGCTTCAGGAACAACCAAGAGCACCAGAGATCGTACAAAATCGGTGATCGATATCATAAGGGATATAAGCAAAGAGCAACAGGGCCCGGCCCCCAAAGATGCTGTTTTGGACAGGGCAGAGGAGCTGGGCATAGAAAGAGCTAAAGCGGAAGAGATCATCGACCGCATGAGACGGGATGGGGATGTTTTCGAGCCAAGGCCGGGAATGCTAAAGCTGCCTTAAATACAAGTAATGCATTAAAGCCAATAATCATGATTGCCATGTCTGATATTTCTCAAGAGACGGAAAGGAAAGAGATGTATTTGAAGAGCCACCAACATGGGGCAGAGACCCTCATTGCAGTCTGTGACTGCGATATTCTGGGAAAGAAGTTCACGCAAGGCCGCCTTAAGATAGAAGTCACTGAAGACTTTTTCGCAGGAGAGAAAGCCTCCTGCTCTGAGGTTGAGGCTGCACTCAAAGCAGCAACAATGGCAAATTTTGTGGGCTGCAAGGCTGTTGAGCATGCCATCTCCCTGGGTTACGTGGAGAGGGACTGCATCCTCTCCATAGACGGAGTTCTCTATGCCCAGATGGTGCGAATGTGATGCAAGCCATCTGTCATCGCTGCGGCCTGCCTACGGTGGAAGGGCTTTGCCCGCAATGCACTCTGGAAATGACAGAGCTGGTCAGCTGTCCTGATCAGGTGGAGGTGGTCATCTGTTCTGTTTGCGGCTCCCGGCAGATAAAAGCCAGGTGGCAGCTTCCAGACAATAGCTGTGTGGAGGAGCTGGCCCAGCAGGCGGCATTGGATGCGCTAAGCCTTCATAAAGAGCTGGCAAACCCGCATATTGAGCTTGACCTAAGAAAAGTAGGAGCAACTCGATATCTGGCAAATATCAATATCGATGGCAGTTTCAGAGGCCAGAGCATAAGCGAGCAGTGCGAAATTCCCATTCGCATTAAACTTATGGCCTGCGATCGATGCAGTCGCATGGCCGGCAAGTATTTCCAGTCCACAGTCCAGCTACGCGGAAATTCTGTCAGATCCATGACTAAAAGAGAGATTGAAGAATGCAAGAAGACTGCCCAGGATATGGCCGACTCCGGGTATCACGGAGGAGATCACCTATCCTTTATCCAGGAGATGAAGGAGGTCAAGGGTGGTCTGGATATCATCCTGGGCTCAACGCAGCTAGGCAGACGCATGGCCCGCGCATTTGTCGAGCGCTTTGGGGGCAAGCTGCTGGAGACTGCCAAACTGGTAGGCAAGAAGGACTCCCGCGATGTGTTCCGCTCGACCCTGTTGGTCAGGTTCCCCCGGCTTAAGCGTGGCGACATTGTCTCCTTCCGGGGATCGCTCTTCTCTGTTGCCGGCTTTGACGGCAAGACGACGCTCATTACCTCTCTCAGAGAAGGCCGCAGGAGTTCCATGAGCGAGGAGAACTCAGAGACAGTAGAGATCTTGGGAAATAAATCCGATGCAAAGGCAGCAATGGTTATATCTGAAGATGATAATGTGCTGGAGATCATGGATCCTGAGACCTACCGGGCAGCTTTCGCGGCTCGTCCCAGAGATTTACAGGTTGAGCCGGGAGAAGAAGTAAAGGTAGTAAGAACAGCGGACGGATTTATCGTAATATAAAGACTCTCGCCAAGTGCAAATAAGTTTGCAGACTTTATTCCCACCACAAGGTTCTTAAACTAGTTTCGTACAATTTTAATTGATAGAAGCGCGCATTTGGGCAACAAATCTCATGATAATTAAGCCCCTGAGTGGAACGAGGGGCGATGAAATGCCAGCTAGTGAAGATAAAACGGCTCATGTGTGGGCATTTCTATCAGATGCTCCATGATATTGGTAAATGGACACTGAAATAGTTAGATGAACCTCATATTCACCATCATTCACTGCTCACTGCCTGCCTTAATACGGCATGGCTACAATTGCGACAATGAGTCGCGAATTGGCCTCTGGAGATCGCAGATAGCGTCGGCTCTATGGGTATGGGTGTGACTTTTATCTATCTATTTTAAAATAAGAGGTGTCTTATATGCAAAATGTTGATACAACTAAATATGTTATTTATGCGGATATAACGGCAGAGGGGATAGTGGAGCGGCCGGATGTGGTCGGCGCTATCTTCGGCCAGACAGAGGGCCTTCTGGGGAGCGACCTCGATTTGAGAGATCTTCAAAAAACGGGAAGGTTAGGTAGGATCGATGTCCAGATAACATCCAGCGGTGGAAAGTCCAGCGGCACCATCTCTATTCCTTCTAGCTTTGATAAGGTCGAAACGGCCATATTGGCCGCTGCCCTGGAGACCATAGACCGGGTGGGACCTTGCATTGCTCGCATCTGTGTAAACCGCATCGAAGATGTGCGTGCTGCCAAGAGAAGATATGTCATAGAACGGGCCAAGCGCATACTGGTGGAGATGTTCGATGAGAACATCCTGGAAACGGAAGAGATCACTGAGGAGATTAAGCAGTCCGTTCGCGTGGAGGAGATAATTCATCTGGGCAAAGACAGTTTGCCGGCCGGGCCCAATGTATTCGATTCCGATGCGATTTTAGTGGTTGAAGGCCGGGCGGATGTGCTCAATCTGCTAAAGTACGGTATCAAGAACGCTGTAGCCGTAGGCGGAACCAATGTGCCTCCAACCATCGCCGATCTCTGTGCCAAGAAGGTCGTTACTGCTTTCACAGATGGCGACCGGGGGGGAGAGCTGATCATCAAAGAGCTTCTCCAGGTTGCAGATATCGATTTCGTGGCCAGGGCCCCGGAGGGAAAGAGCGTAGAGGACATGACCCAAAAAGAGATTGTCCGTGCACTGCGCCAAAAGATTCCCGTAGAACAGGTGTTGGATCAATATAAGATCAAAAGCCAGCCCAAGAAAAGGCGCGAGATCACCACCAAGAGAAAGAGTCTCATCCGTGAGAAGCCTTTCTGCGTGCGAAATACTGCGGAGAGGGCAGAAGTTATCGCGCCACGTCGGGTTGTGCCTCGCGAAGTTGTGCCCAAATTCGCTGCGGCTCCAGTAGTTGAAGAAGTAATTGCCGCGGCTCCTGAACCTATTCCGGAACCTATTCCTGAAACGGTTCCTGAACCGCGGCCAGAGAGAGAATGGTTCCGACAGCATGTGGATGAACTGGATGGAACACTATCTGCCAGGATAATGGATCGGAATCAAAATGTCTTACGAGAGGTAGCAGTAAGAGATCTGGCCAGAGAGCTGAAGGAGACAAATGGAGACGTAAACGGTGTGATCTTCGATGGTGTCGTGACGCAGCGTATCTTAGACATCGCCGCAGATAAGGGCCTTGAATATCTCATTGGCGCTAAGATGGGAAATATCGCCAAGAGCCCTTCCTGCATCAAGGTTCTAACTAAAGAGGCGTAACATTCTCGCCTCTTCTCCTTCACCATTATATATTTTTGGCATAATTGATTTCGAGAAGATCCTATTTGTAAGTGAGGTTATCTCTGATGGAGTTTAAGCAATGCATCGTGATTAGAGAGGATCTGAAGCTCTCCGCGGGAAAGCTGGCTGTGCAGGTGGCTCATGCAGCAGTTATGGCTGTGGAAAGAGCCGAAAAGATAGACAGATCCACCGTCTCAGAATGGAAGGCTGAGGGCCAAAAAAAGGTGGTTCTGAAAGTACCGGGAGTGCCTGACCTTTTCCGACTGAGAGAAGATGCAGAGAGGGCGGGAATAGCCAGTGCTATTGTTGCCGATGCCGGACTGACCGAGATTCCTGCCGGTACCATAACTGCACTGGGCCTGGGTCCGGCCCATGGAAAGCAGATGGATAAATTGACGGGCAAGCTCAAGCTCGTCTGAAAGAGCCATGGTAAAATGATTTCGGCAAGCAATCGGGACCGGTTCTTGGGCATGGATTATTATATAACTGACAGCCCAGGCTGCAGTGGCATCATCAAGAGCTGTGCAGAGGATTTCCAGGTAACTGAAGTATTCGAGGAGCAGGGATACGAAGGCGGCAGGTACCTGGTCTTAGATGTGGAGAAGACCAACTGGGACATGCATCACCTCATCCGAGAGATGGCAAGAAAGCTGCGTATCAGCCAGAAGAGATTCGGCTGGGCCGGCACCAAGGACAAGAAGGCGGTGACAACCCAGCGCATAAGCATCATGAACCTGGATGAATCGGCCCTTTCCAGAATTAATCTGCCCGACCTGAAGATCAGGGTTTTGGGCAGGACGAATCGGGCGGTGGGTCTGGGAGATCTGCTGGGAAATCGTTTTTGTATAACAATCAGGGATATGAGCTGCCCGGACCCAGCCGTCCGTCTTGCCGCCATCACTTCGGAAATAGAAGAGTATGACGGAGTTCCCAACTATTTCGGAATACAGAGGTTTGGGGATCAGAGGCCCGTCACCCATAAAGTAGGTGAAGCACTGGCAAGAGGCAAGGCACAAGATGCTGCCTTTATCTTTCTAGCCTTACCTTTTCCTGGCGAGTTGGAGAGTACGAGAGCGGCTCGGGAAAAGCTGTGGGAGACTCGAGACATCCCTGCTGCCCTAAAGGAGTTCCCTGAGTACCTGCACTACGAGCTGGCCATGCTGAACTATCTCGTGGAGCATCCCGGTGATTATGCTCACTCGTTTGATGTTCTTTCCGTCAATTTGAAGCGTCTCTTTGTGCACGCTTACCAGTCTTATATTTTCAATAGGATTCTCAGCCACCGCATGGCTGCGAGAATGCCGCTACAAGAAGCCGTGGTAGGTGATGTGGTCTGCTTTGCCAAAGAAGGTTTGCCGGATATGGATCGAGTGCAGAAGGTCACAATGGAAAACCTGGAGGCCATCAACCGGTTGGCCAAGAGAGGCAGAGCATTTCTCACTCTGCCTTTGATTGGATTTGAGACGGCAATAGAGGAAGGAGCACAGGGTGAGATGGAGCGATCAATTCTCCGAGAAGAAAGCATTTCACCTGAGAACTTCAGAGTCCCGGAAAACCCGGATCTTGGCTCAAGAGGCACAAGGCGTGCGGCACTATGTCATGTCAAACCGCAAATCAGAGTCGAGGAAAATCGGGCCGAGCTGCAGTTTTCTCTGCCTAAAGGAAGCTATGCCACCGTGGTATTGAGAGAGTATATGAAGAGCGCAGATGATATCATGAGTCAATCAATGATTTAGCTGAGGAATGAGCCTTGCAACTAGAATTAGCTGATCCATACGTTGTGGTCTACAAGCAGATACATGCTGTGGTTGATGATGAGAGCCGATGGGTAGAGCTTATGGAACGCTCCAGTTGCTACGGTGGATCGGCCTGGGCCAGATACCATTACACCAATGGGCCGTTAGTAAAAAGCTCCCGCAATTTGGGAGAATGGTTCCGCTATATGATAACTCCGGGCCAGGCCGATTTGGATCTTGTATCCTCCAAGCGATCAGCCGGCATAGAGTCGGTAATAGTCGGCAGCAAGGAGGTGGAGGTGACTTATGCGGGTCTGGGCGGGGGCGGTGTAGGCGCTACTCTCTCCCGAGCCAAAGCGGATGACGTTCTGCGCTATGACGTAACAGAGTGCGGCGGAGGTCGCGTTGCTCGCGGCACAATAGTCTTGCCCAGAAGGGAGAGGCTGATCATTGGAGTTGATGATACCGATTCCAAGACGACTGGGGCTACCTGGACTCTTATTCACAACATCTCCAGCAAGGTGGATCGACCTGAGGCACGTTATATCTCTCATTCCCTGGTGCAGCTCTTTCCTGTGCCGACCAAGACGCAAAATTGCGTCTCTACGGCGGTTGAGTTCGCCTGCCTTCCTGGCAAAGCAGAAGGAATGCTCTCTGACTTCAAGTTCCTGTTAAGCAAGTACTCTGTATCCAAGCAGACTGGCATGGCTGTCTTCCGGGACTATGATCCATCTTCGCTTCTGCCCTTTGGCCAGAGGTGCAAGCGAGAGAGGGTGCAGTACGAGGATGCTCTGGAGGCGGCACGGGTGAATGGAGTTCAGATCTTGATGAATGGCCAGGGATTGATTGGAGCTGTGGCTGCATTGCCTTTTTGTGCCCGGCCGGATGAGTCCATTGTGCCTGGCATTCTATGAAGTCCATGAACGGCCTGCAGGCGGCAGTCTTAGCTTTGCAAGATGCAGCCGCATTGGTTCGAACCTATGTTCCAGGCTATCCCATAACCGATCTGGCAGCTGCGCTCGGGGCTGAGATCTCAGTTAACGAAAAGGTGGCTTTAGAGATTGCTCTTGGGGCGTCAGCTACGGGCCGGCGCTCCCTGGTCATCGTCAAGCAGGTGGGCATGAATATTCTGGCCGATCCGCTGGTCATATCGGCCACGCATACCATCGGCTCAGGCATTGTGATTCTGGCGGGTGATGATCTGGGGCCGAGGGGCTCTCAAGCGGAGATGGATAGCCGATTCTTCGGTCCTCTGGCAGAGCTGCCATTGCTCGATCCCCGCAGCCCTGCTTCCCTGCACGCATCTATTCTGGAAGGCTATACCATATCCGAGTGGCTGAGAATTCCGGTTATAGTCCGGGTGACGGCAAGCCTTCTGGCTGACGAGGGGCCGGAGATATCATCTCGACCTGGTAGTGGTGTAGCCCAGCATTTCGATAGAGAAGGCTGGGATTTGACCATGCGCGGACGGCATCAAAGGCATCACGATCGAATTATGGCTTTTGCAGAGGAGGCCTGTGAGTCCACAATCCTAAACCGCCTGGAAGTCTCCGGGAACGTGGGCATCATCGCCGGCGGTCGGCCTGCATCTCTGGCTGAAGGCCTGGGCGTTTCGCTATTTTCTGTGGGCTACAGCAATCCTCTGCCGGCAAAGCTCCTGCGCCGCTTCATTGATGGTCATCGACTGATTCTGGTAGCGGAAGAGCCTGAGCCTTTTATTGAATCGCAACTTGCCTACAGCCCTAAAGTTAAAGGCAAGCTCACCGGCCATCTGCCCCGTGGTCCTCTTGAGAGGGCAGACATCATCCGGGCGCTGGATTGCCTGGAAGAGGTGCCGAAGAAAAGGCCTCAGGTCTACGAGAGCGTGGCGGAGCGGGGATATGCGGGCGTTTGCCAGGATTGTCCGTTCATCCCGCTTTTTCGAGCGCTGGGCAAGATCGATGTCTCCATAGCCGGAGATGCGGGCTGCGCCATCCGCGCCACACGTGAGCCCTACCAATCGGTGGATGTGGTTTACGGCCTGGGCTCGTCTATTGCAGTGGCCTCAGGATTTGCCGAGAAAGGCATAGCCCTGGTGGGTGACTATGCTCTGGCTCATTCGGGCTTGCAGGGACTGATCAACGCCGTCTGGCAGAAGCGTCATGTTCTCGTGGTCGTGCTCAAGAATGATGTAGCAGCCATGACCGGCGGGCAGGATGTGCCAGATCTGACCCATCTGTTGGAGGCGCTGGTGCCGACGCTCCGCATGGAGCTGCCCGCTTCGGAAGACGAGGTGGAGCAGAGGCTTAGGGAGGAGCTGAAGAGACCGGGATCTTCAGTCCTGGTAGCTCTGGGCAAATGCACAAAACATGTGGCAAAGGAATAGTCTGCAGAAAGCCTTACGGTAGTGGAAGGCTTTCTCGCTTTACATTTCATCAAATGCATTTATGCGGTTTTACCTGCTGCGGTTATCGATGTCACATCCAGGAAGGGCATAGCGCCACCGGTGTACGTGGGCAATTTGCCATCCCACTTCTCGACAGCTTTGGTTTGCATCTCGACTTTGCGCAGTTCAATCAGTTCGGGTGTGATGGCCTGCTTTTGCAGATTCAATGCGTCGGCTTCTGCTTTTGCCTGGGCGACTTTTTGCTGGGCCTCCACCTGAATGCGCTTTAGATCAGTTTCTGCTTTTAGCATTTGTTGCGAGGCCGTCACCTTGGCTTCAATTGCCTGGGTGAACGAATCGCTGAATTTGAAGTCCGTGATGGCAGTTGACTCCACCACAATTCCATAAACCTTAAGCCTTTGAGATAACAGATCCTGAATGGTGCTGGCCACAATTGACCGGTTTGTAATCAATTGTTCGGCACTGAACTTGGATGCACTTGCCTTCAGCACCTCCTGTACGGTTGGCTGGATGACGCTCTCACCGTAATACTGTCCCAGTTCCGCATAGATCTTGGGCACGCTTTCCGGTCTCAGGTGGTAGATTACCGCCACCTTGGTGTTGACCGTCTGCAAATCCTTGGAGGCCGCAGTTCCTTCTGCTTCATATTTCTGGGTCTTCACATTGAAACGCTCAACGTTTTGCATTATCGGAATTCGGAAATGTATTCCCGGATCTATGGCTTTATCGCTGACCTTTCCCCAGGTTAAAAGTACGCCGCGTTCTGTTGCATCAATTGTATAGACCGGCCCGAAGAATACAATTATAGCTATTGCCAAAATCGCCAGCAATGGCCATAGTTTGTACAATTTGACATCCACTATTTCTCCACCTATTGTCGTTCGCAAATTAATACCTCTACTCTAAAACTATTATGTTTGGGTTGCCTTTCACTCGCAAAGCGTCCGGCCGTACAAGATCGGGCACGTCCCTCAAAGCTTCAAGCACCTTCTTTGCTGCAGAGCACCTTTCTACTCTTGTGGCATCGCCGGCCATCTGCTCCAGATCCTTGACACTAATCTGGCCCATCTTGAACTTTGTAACGAGAATGCCGGTCATAACTGCATCACTATGCTTCGCTTTCTTAATCAATTTTTTCACAACTCCATCGGCCAAGACAGGTGTCTTTGGCCGGGCTTTCTTAGAATGGTAGGTGATGCACTAATAGCCTTTCCCTCCGATTGGCTAGTGCGAAGCTCTCTAATCTCGTTTACAATAGCATCACGCGACTCATTATTCAGTTCACTCACTTGAAACTGTGCAGTCCAATGCTATTTCCTTCGCTATAGGCCTGAACTCGCTCATGCATCCACGTGGCTCACGCAGATCCAGTGGTAGTACCCGTGAATACCAGTGCCCGTGACCTCGTCAAACTCTTCCAGCTCCTGGCCGCAGATCTGGCATATCTCGCCATCAGGCACCTCGATCTCGCCGTCGTTGCATAGTACTACTACCATTAACTCTTCGATGGACTGCCGGGGCCATGAAGCTTTCGGACAATTGGGAAGGGCGGATAGATTTGATCGCCCAATTGTCTGATGCCTTTTTTTCTTCCGTATTCAAAACGGAGGCTCTACTTCTCTTTCGATCTGCCCTCAAACTCCTGGAAGGTGCGCAGTGCTGAGGCCAGCACCTTGGTCTGGCCGATGAGGGCTGCGATGAACACCGCATCCAGGATCTCGTCCTCGCTCGCCCCCGCCCGGGCGGCTGCGCTCATGTGCACCTTCAGGCACTTGTCCGCGCCGGATGCGGCGGCTGCGGCCACGGCCAGCAGCTCTGCTACTTTCGGCTCCAGGCTCTGGGGCCGCAGGGCATAGAAGTCCTTGAGGGCGGAGAAGATCATGAACTCCGGTCGGCGGGCCATGACCTTCAGGATGAAGGGCACGGTGCCCAGCATCTTTTCGGTGTCGTCGTAGATGTCCTCCTGGATAGAGGCGCTGTTCTCCAGGAGGGCTTTGATCAGGGTCTTGTTTTCGGGTTTCATTGCTTGTGCTGTTGGCTCTCCCATTCTTGCAGCTTTCGCCTAATTTTCTCGGCTCGGGGATCTTCGATTTGTTCACGGATCTTGAGGGCGGCTTTGGCGTATTCGATTGCCTCGGCTCTTTTGCCAAGTTGATCTAAAGCGAGGCTCATGTTCCATAGAGTGGTTCCTTCGCCCCATCTATCACCTGTCTCGCGAACGATGGCCAGGGCCTGCTCATAGTACTCGATGGCCTTGCGAGCATCGTCCAGAGTCGCGTAGGCTCGGCCCAGGTTTCCCAGGTGGTTCCCTTCGCCCCTTCTGTCACCAATTTCGCGAGATATAGCCAGAGCCTGCTCGTAGTATTCGATGGTCTTGCGAGTCTCACTCAGGTCGGCGTAAGCCAAGCCCAGGTTTCCCAGGGCGTTTCCTTCGCTCCTTATGTTACTGATCTCTTGGGCGATGGCCAGAGCTTGCTCGTGGTACTCTATGGCCTTGCGAGTCTCATTCATGTCGGCGTAAGCTAGGCCCAGATTTCCCAGATCGCTCCCTTCGCCCCTTCTGTCGCCTGTCTCGCGGGCAATGGCCAGGGCCTGCTCGTAGTAATCGATGGCCTTCTTAGCATCGCCCAGGGTGGCGTAAGCACTGCCCAGGTTGCCCAGGTCGGCTCCTTCACCCATTCTGTCCCCGATCTCGCGATCAATGGCCAGCGCCTGCTCGTGGTACTTTATGGCCTTGCGAGCGTCGCCCAAGTTCCTGTAGGCCAGGCCCAGATTGCCCAAATGGATGCCTTCCATGCGTTTATCCTTCAACTGCCGTGCGGAAGCCAGAGCAGGCTCCAGCCACGAAATCCACTCTCGATGATACATGCGCAGTTCAAGCAAATAAGGCATATTTAGAAAAGGGTTGCATAAGGACGCGGCGGCATTGTTGCTGCTGGCAAGATTTCTCTTGGCCCACGCCCAGGCGGATTCGATATTCGTCCTTTCCAGATCGAATCTTCTCAGCCCGGACAGAGCGTCACCATTTTGATAGAGTTCAGTTGCAGTGGATAGCACATTTTTGAAGTACTCTGCATGACGCTGCTGGGCATCATTCCTGGCAACCTCGTCTCCTTCCACCTCAAGCCGACCAGCAGCGAACAGCCGTACTAAATCGTGCAGATGATATCGGCCTTCGCCTTCCTGGCTCGGTCTCTGGTACTCGACCAAGCTCCAGCGTGCCAGCTCGCTCAGGCGTTTGTGCCCCTGGTCCCGGCAGATTTGCTCCTCAGCCTGGCCGTCAAAATCGGCAGGGAAAACGGATGCATTCAGAAAAGTCTGCTGGATCTCAGGAGCCTGTCTCTGGAAGCTGAGGCTGAAGCTGGCACCGACACTCAGCTCCACGCCTTCCATACCGATCCGCTCCAGCCTGGTGCGCTCGTCCTTCAACTCTTCCGCGTAATTTGCAGGCGAGAGGTCTGGTGTGTTGGCCAGAAGGCTGGCTGCAGCCCGCAAGGCCAGAGGCAGAAAGCCGCAGAGGCGTGCGATCTCGGACCAGGCCGGATCGGTCTTTGGTGGCTCGGCAGAACCTGAGGTAGAGCACCAGACATTTAGCAGAAGTTCCAACGCTTCCTCCGGCTTTAAGACGTAAAGGTCTTTCCGAATGAGCCCAGGAAGCTTTATTGTCTTTCTGGAGGTAATGAGAAGGCCGCAGCTCTTGGGAGGTATCAAATTGAGAACCTGTTTATCATCAAGAGCGTTGTCGAGTAGGAACAAAGCATGCTTGCCATCGAGAACAGAACGGTAGAGATTGGACAGTTCTGCTTCGCTCTCTGGCAGGCGAAGAGTGGGCTGGTAGGAGCGAATGACCTGGGCCATGGCCTCTGCGGGTGTCAAGGATTTTGGGCTGGTGCCCAGCATGCTGACGAATAGCTGGCCGTCAGGGAAGCGATCTTTGAGCCGCTCTGCCAGAGCAAAGGCCAAAGCGCTCTTGCCCACGCCTCCCAAGCCCCTAAGTCCGATGATAGCAGCGCCGCACTCGAAGAAGCCCAAAAGTTCCTGCAGCTCCTTGTCCCGGCCAGTGAAATCCAAGGGCGGCAATGGAATCTGATGTGGAATGGGGTGTGATGCAAAGGACGGCTGAATGGTGACGGGTCCATGGAACTCGCCTGAAAGCACGGGAGCCTTTGCTTCGCCGATGTTGGTCTGCGGTCCTTGGACCACCTGGTCGTGCTGACTAAAGCTATTATGTTTTTCCGTCATGTTTCCTTTCCAATTGGTCTAACAGATTTTTTGCTGGATGCTAACTAGCTTAAATTATATTGGTTCAAGTAGGATATGGGATTTATTTATGTTATCCTCGCCGGATTTATCTGTCCATCGCATATCAACATTGATTTCCTTCCAGCCAGAGCAGTCGATCGGAATAAAAATACTTTCGCCGGTTGGGATATTGGTTGAATTGGGAATGGGCGCACTTTTCGCTTCACATACATGTGCTTTTACCCTGCTAGCAAACGATATACGAATATTCGTTGCGGTCGCTTGTCCTATATTTTTTATCTCTACGGTGGCGATTTCATTTTCTTTTTTCCTAAAACGCGCCGTCAGAAGGGCTTTGCTCTTTTTGTTATCTTGCCCAGGCTCTTGTTTCGTGCCCTCACCTATATTTACCGGGCCGCTAAAATGCCCGGTGAAGACCGAACCAAGTATATTGCCAGCAATATTGGTCTGTGGACCGTGTACGGTCTGCCCCCGTTGGTCGAAGACCCCATTCCAGGCCCCAGGCTCCGGCTCGATCTCGGGCTCTTGGGAAAAGGGCAAGCCTTTGGGCTCCGTCTCTCCTCCAGCGTAGAAGGCGAGCACGAAGTTGTCCGCCTCCTCGAAGTGCAGGATGGGATGCTGCCTTCCATTTGTCCTGCCTGGGACTTTTTCTCGGGCATACATGGCCAGGTCTGAAGCCCTCACAAATCCGTCCTGCTTCGAGGCACCCTGGCCGCAGAAGGCTTCGATCAGGGCCAAGGTGAAGGCGCTGTAGGGTTTGCCGCCGTAGGATAGCTCGCTCTCTTTGCAGGAGGCAATGATCACCCGCCCTTTTCCTGCTTCGAGAATCTGCAGCGCTTCTGGGGGCAGAGGGGACTTGGCAAGCTCCAGGCCCTTGGCCAGACCTACGCCTCCGGCGTGGCAGCAGTCCAAAAGCAGCAGGAGCTTCCTGGAGCGGATGGCCTGCAGCCGGGCGGCAAACTCCGATCCGCTGATGGCCGTGTCCTTCAGTTGTTCCATCTGCACCCCGAAAGGTATCAGGAAGCAGGCCTCGCCGATGGACGTGCTGGCACGATAGCCATGGCCGGAGAAGTAGATGATGACTGTCGAGGATTCGTCTGCCCTTTCTGCCAGACGGTCGAGCGCATCAAGGACAGCCTGACGGTGGGCGTCCTCGCCTACGAGGAGCTCCACCTGGCTGAGAGGATAGGCGCAGCGCTCCGGGTCCTTCAGGATATCGGCTATGCCTCTGGCATCATCGATGGTGAAAGGCAGATCAGCACCCGTGCCAATGAGCAGGGCATAGCCCGCTTGGAAGGACGGTGACACGATGAACCTCTATTCATAAACCAAGTGATTTCACTTCTTTTCCAATCTTGCTCGAACATTTTTAAGGTAATCAGCATCTATTTCTGCGTCCTTGTGGCCGATCTCGCGTTTGAAGTCGACGCATATCTGCATCAGATCGGCAGCTCGCTGGAGATCACCTGTTTTCTCATAGACAAGACCCAGATTCCAGCAAATCATTGCCTCGTTCCTTCTGTCCCCGATCTTGCGTGCTATTGTCAAGGCCAACTCGTAGTAATCGATAGCCTTGCGGATATCGCCCAGAACTACGTGGGCATTGCCGAGGTAGCCCAGAGCTTTTTCTTCACTTCCGCGCTCGCCAATATTGCGGGCAATGACCAGGGCCTGTTCATAGCATTCGATTGCCTTTCGTGTTTCTCTAAGCAGAAAATGAACTATGCCCAGCTCAGTCAGGATATTTGCCCGCTCTCTCTGATCTCTTTTCATCTCCAGCAGGTACTCGTTGATCCTCTTGCGCCTCAGCAATTCCTCTTCATTCTGATAGCTGAAGTCTAGCGGCATGGACAATGCCTCTACTGCCGGATATTTCTGCCCACGATCTTCGCCTTTCAGTATGTGATATCCGCCTCTGTACCTCCAGAAGTCCGGAGCTTTCCAGATCACATCGTCCAGCTCTGCGAGAGTCATAAAGACCAGGCTCGGCACACCTGCATCGTAAAAAAGCTCGCGAAAGTTGTTGAGAGCATCCAAAATATCATTGCTGAGCGTCTCGGGAAGTGTCCAGATTAGAATCTCCTCTTTCTTGGCCTGAGCATTTCTGAGATCGAAGATGAGATTGTCTCCCTTTTCAACTGCCCGGACTTTGCAGGGAAATCGCGCTTTTATGACCTCGATTACCTTTTTCCGATAAGCTGGAGAGGTGACGATGCAGAGAATAAGGTTTCTTCTTCCCTGAGAGATCTCCAGCTCCGTGAGCAGGAGATCAACTTCATCCTGATCATCTAACGAGATTGAATCCATATGGATTTATCTCGCAGCATCTTCCCTTCTTCATACTCGTGATAGTTGCTGTAAGCCTCTTTCAGATTTTTTGCCCTGGGCATGACATCATCCAGCACTCTGGTTAACTCTCTAATATGATAACCATTTTGATGCCATCATCGATCAGCAAGTCAATGTATAAAATGATACTAAAATAAAAAAAATGAAGCTGGCCGATCCCTTTCTAGATCCTTACTCCGCCAGCGTTATCGCCCTGATCTCTATCTGGAGCTGCGGCTCATTGGAGTCGAGCACCAGCTCCAGCCGATCCAGCGGCTTGCTGGGGTCCGTGTCCACCTTGGCGTAGAAATAGTGCCCTTCATACCCATTGGCTGAGCTGGCTGTGCTCGGCCAGGAGTAGGCAGGCTCGACCTTGCTGTGCCTCAGTTGCATCTGGTTCTCTGGTCGATCGTAAGCCCATTCGGCGATGTTCACACCCATAATCAGATCAGTCGTCTCAACGCTACCATCCTCGTACCAGACGTTGATTTGGCCTACTAATGTGTTATCTGATAGTCCGGTGCTCCAACCGGCAAATTCCAGAACATGTACCTTCTTGGCATTTTTGCCTTGCAGGCTGATGGAGTCAGCGGCTTGCCCGCCATTGGCCTTCAATGCCACTCCTTCCACCTGAAAATCAATGCCATTGTAGGTATGAGCGGTCCCGGATCCCAATGCAGTGGACTTGCCGGAGGTCTTCTCGCCTCTCCATGTTGCCATCCATTCCTGAGCGGTGTCCCAGTCCACCTTTCCCGTAAACTGAGGGAACATGAGAGTGCCAGTGGCCTGCTTTGATATGGCACATTCTGTGCTATCCCCGTTGCAGTAAACATTCCAGTCTTTGGGCTTGTTTTTCTCTTTCCAGGATGCTATCCAATTCTGAGCTACGTCCCAGGGCACCCTTCCTGTGAACTGCGGGAACATCAAAATCCCTGTGGCCTCTTTGGAGATGGCGCATTCTGAGCTGTCTCCATTGCAGTAGACATTCCAGACCGCAGGCTGGATTGGATAGCCGTTGGCCTGCAGCCAGTTCTGAGTCATGCTCCAATTCACTTTGCCGGGAAAGACGTTAAACATCAAATCCCCACTGGCCTGCTCAGCTGCAGCGCAACGCGATCCATCTCCATTGCAATAGACGTTCCAATCATTTAGATCATCCGTGCTCTGGGCAAAAGCCAACGTGGCGATTGCTGCCACCCCCAATACTATTATCAATAACGATTCGATCCTCATAGCAATTCCTACCATGTATCTCGAAACTATCTCCTAGACCGAAACCACATTGATCTGAAAGCTCTTCTTATCCCCCACAAGCATTGAGCCTGATACCGTTCCCAGAGCTGCCTCCACAAGCCAAGCTCCTGCTTTTCTGGGCTTTACGGTCATGCTGAAGGTCAATTCGCCGCTGCCGGAAAGAGACCGGCTCAAACGAGAAGCTATGATGCCCGATTGGTCGCGCAGCGTTGCCTCGATCTTGGTTCCTGCCGCCAGATTGGAGTAGACGGTGTGCACTTTAACCAGGCTCTCCTCGCCTACAGCAATCGTATCGGGCGGGACGACATATTCGATATTGCTGATCTCGACAGCAGGCTTGTACTCAGGATTCTCTACCAGCAGGGTGAAGGCTCTGCCAGCCACAAGCTGGTCTCCCTTCCATATTTCAGCTTTAAGATGCCACTCGTTTATGTACTCTGGCCATCCCGATGGAATGGAATAGCTGGCAGGCACCATAATCTCTGCAGGCGGGAACAGATAAGTGCCGCTGCCCGAGACCGTAGTCTCGCCGCCGCTCTGAAAACGGGGCGGAAAATCGGCATAGGCGAGGTGCAGGCTCAATGTCGACTGGCCCTGGTTGGCGTAGCTGATGCCGACAACAATGGGCACACGCTCGCCCACGGTTAGGGTTTCAGGCGACGGCGGATATTGAAGTGAGTTGATCTTCACTTCCCCTCCCGAAGCCGGCACAACTGCGATTAAGATCAGGCTGAAGAGAATAATGCCAAAGCGTTTGTCTCTCATAACTATATCAATCATTAAAAGTTATAAATAAGCTTAAGCATCTGTCCCAGATCATTGCTCAAATTTGTTCCGCCAGGTCATCACTTACTCAGCACACGATTTTTTCGAAACAATCCTTGCAGAGCACCTTTCCGCCAGCCGTTCGTCCCAGGATCTCCATGAAGCCTTCCCCGCACTCCTGGCACTTGAGAGATGGATAGATCCTGGCCTTCTCAGGTGCAGGAATATCAGCTTCCCTCACGGAGAGCAGATCCTCGTCCCTGCCGTTTAAGATATCCTCGATGACCCTGGTCCTCAGCCTCTCAAATTCCTTCTTCTCTTCCGCGGAAAGATTTCCAGTTGCCGCCTTCTGTCGCAGGGCGTCCATACTCTGGAAGATATCGCCCTTGAAGTAGATCCTCAGCGCCCTGTCATTATCGCGAGAGTAGAAGGTAAAGACCTGCTTGCCGTTATCGACAAAGATTAGATTGCCCTTGCCGGCTGTGCAGCCCAAGAGCGACTGTACCGCATCCACGCTGCAGGATTTGTTCTCGGCAATGCAGACCAGCTCCTCATCTTGGGAGCGGGCATAGTGCTCATTGGCATACTTTGCAACCCGATAGCCCATAGCGAGCCCAGGGCAGACATGGCCGTGAAACTTCGCCGCTTCTTTGAAATCCTCATCCATGATATTCACCTATAATTACTTCTGACGGATTGGGATAAGTAAAGAGCGGTCGGCAGAATACGAGATAGACGAATAAGTCCGCAAGAAATTTAAGTGAAGCCAAAGAGGATCTACTTCAGAAAAATTCGCATTTAGGCGTGTGATTTGCAGTATCGGTTTTAATCTTCCCGCTACGGAAGGTATCTTTATTGGCATTGCCTGGCTCTTGATCAGCACAGTGCTGGATCTCATGATATTTATTGTTGGCCCCTTAAAAATGCCTGTCTGGGATTATGTAACCGACATTGCAGTCACTTATCTCTTGATACCCGTAATTACATCCGGGTTTGGCTATCTGATGGATCGTCGCATCGATGCGAATTGATCCTTCCAATGCCTCCGCCCCCACCTCTCCCTTTTTCGGAAACGGAAAATTCCATCTTCTCCAGCAGTGCCCTTGTCTCCCCCCGCCCGTGCAACAGCACCTCTGTTAGATCCTCCGGGCAATCGATGTCGCATCCTGCCCGGAAGGACTCGAAAACACAGACATCCATGCCCGCCTGTCGGGCGTAGTCCAGATGCTTGGGAAAGCTCAGCCCCTGGTAGCAGGTGCGAAACTCGGGGGTCCTGATGAGAATCATGTTTGTACCGCCCCCTCGCCCTGGACAGAGCACCACATCTCCCCGGCAGTTCAGAATGCCTGCAATATCATTTTGTGATAAAAGAGCCAGATCTGCCATGACGATGAGAATGTCTGATGGCCATCCACGCGATGCCTCATCGGTGATCAATTCATTGAGAGCATCATTCAGATCCAGCTCCGATTCCACAACCTCGATATCGTAACCGACGTCCGCGGCGTCCAGCCCTGGCCGGGAGAGGATCGTCGTCCAGCCAAAGCCCAAGACTGCATCAAGAACATCCCTGAGCATGGCAAAGGCCAAGAGTCTTCTCTCCGCCGGCTTGAGCACTGGGGCCAGCCTGCTCTTGGCATTGTCGAGCTTGAAAGGCACTACAATTCGAAGCGGTCTATGCACGAGCGTGGCTATCCGTGGCAGGCGATAAAACCTTAACTCTTCAACCTGGGCCGGATCACATCTTTCTCCTCAGTCATGAAGACCGAGCCCTCGCCGCTGCGGGGATACTGTAGCCCCCGAAAAACAACTGCCGGAGTACCGTCTCCTGCCTCGCCCATGAGCAGATTGGCCATTGCCGCTATCTCGTCCACAATGGCCTCTAATGTGATCTCCAGTGCTTTGCCGTGCAGGTCACAGATTCCCCGCCAGTCGCGCAGAGCGGCGATCCCTGCCCAGCCTATAGCCACGCCGGCAACGCCCGCGCGAAATGGCCGGCCGCAGGTATCGGTGATGATTACAGCGCAGTCCTTGCCCAGCCCGGCGCGTAGCCGCTCTGCACTCCCTGCCGGGTTTTCCGGCAGCAGCAATATCCTGTCGTCTCCCACATTGGACTGATCGATGCCGGCGTTAACGCCCACGTGGCCAAAACGGGTCACTACCAGCAGAAAGGGCTGATCGAGCAAGACCTCCACCGATTCGTCCAGGACTGCCTGCACGAATCTGGGATCTTTGCCGATATTTCCTGCGATCAGAGTGGCCCTGCCGGTGGGATGATAGCTTTCCAGCTTCCGGAAACGGCCCTCCGACTTGGCCACGATGGTGCTGGCCAGGCAGAGCACATCCCCATCTTGAAAATCAAAAAGAGATTTCACCAGTGAGGCGACATCATCGCCTTCCTTGATGATCGGCAGGCCATGAATGACATAGCCTTGCATTGATGGCATTCTACTTAAAACGCTCATCAAAAGGCATCTTCCCGAGGCGGTAGAGCCTGGCCTGAACCAGTAGATCAAGCAGATAGGAGTAGTTCTCGGCGACGATCGCCGCCCTATCCTCGCTGATCTCTATCCAGGGAAGACCACCATATCCTAAGGCATATTCCATCCAGAAGGCCGGCGGAGAGAACTCAAGCAGATACTTGTTCTCCTCATTAAATGTGAGGGTGATCTTCTCTTCCATCTAAGGCACCTTGCCGGTTCGCTCCACAACCTCGGCGAAGGCCAGAGTTCCGCTGATCTTCTTAATCTTGGCCTTGACGATCTCGCCCTTGACGGCGCTGGGCACGAAGATGAGGTACTTATCCACTTTGGCTATGCCATCGCCCTTATTTCCCACGGACTCGATACGTAGCTCATAAGTCTCTCCCTCTTCGATGAGATCCTTTTGTACGATTGTGGCAGCTTTTCTCTTTCTAACCGGTCGATGAGCACCACAGGCATCACACTTGAGTGTCAGAACACGATCGCTCTTGAGGAGGTGGGTATCGGGCAGCCGGCACTCTGTGCAGACTACATACTCCTCGAAATAGGACTCTATCTGGCGGGCGATGGCAGTCTCGCCGAACTTTCCCTGAAAGACGCCGCGCTGCCCTTCGATCTTACCAGCTGTGCCCATCTCCTGGAGCAGATACTTCATGAGGTGCTCAGGTTCGCGATTTAGAGTGTCCGCGATGCTTCCGAAGTTCTCCAGTACGGTGGTCTTGCCTTCGTAAAAGACCTTGACGGAAGGTATGACGAACCGCTCTTTGGATTCCCGAGTGGCCGGCATCTTCTTCATGGCCCGATCCAGGCCCGCTAAATAATCATCCATCCAGATACCTTAATTATTTTATCAGTTCTTGACCAGAATCTACTACGATCTGAATCGGTGTCGGCAATTTATGCCCTGCTCTTGTCAATGCCACCTTGGCATCGTTAAGGTATGCAGGGGGTATTCCTACAGTAAAGAGCTTCTGGCCTGCTTCGACCCTGGCTGCAGTTCCCACAGCCTTGCCAAAAGCCATCCTCATGCCGCTGGAGACACGGTCCGCTCCTGCGCCCGTTGCCTGCTTATTTTCCCGGATGACGTGGTGGGGATAAGTGCGCAGCTTGAGGTGGAAGTTGGTTCTGCCTACCACTTTCATGAGGTAACGGTTAGCTGAAACCCTGGCCGCTTCAAGAGCGGTATGCCTGATTTGGCAGGGCTCCTTGACCACCAGAGTGAGCTGGATGGGAAAATCTTCAGTCAAATTTCCCATGTCATAGTGTACTACTTTGCTTCCAGGAACGCCGCCCATGTATTTTCTGCGTGTGTAGGGCCGTTCTCTCCTTCTATACATGCTTGCTGGCTTGCGTGTCAAAACGAAATTCCTCCAATAATCCTGAGATTGGTGCTACTATGCACCTTGCTTATAAGGTTTGGCCTTGGCTGCCGGGCTTATACCGTGATGGGTGTGGAGTGAGACATCTCCCCGGCAAGAGGCTTCTTCATGATTGTGCTGATATCTTCCGGACTCTCTGCATTTGCGACGGCCCACATGAGCTTGACCAGGGCCATCTCAGGCAGCATATCCTCGCCCTCAATCGCACCCGCGTCCAGCATGTAGCGTCCCGTATCGTATACCCGATCGCATATTCTGCCTCGCAGGCATTGCGAGGTCACTACTACAGGTATATTCTCCTCTGTGGCCTTCTTAATGCCCTCTATCCAATCGGATGCTACATGACCCAGGCCCGTGCCCTCCAGTACTATACCGCGATAGCCCTTATCAATATAGTAGTTCAAGATCTCCGGCGAAGATCCTGGTGTGTATTTGACCAGAGCGCAGTGGGACTCAAGCTTGTCCATAACCTCCAGCTCTACCTCGCCGCGTCGCCGGTAAGGCTGGAAGGTCTGAATCTTTCTGGTGAGGTAGTCCACCTTTCCAATCGGCGACTGATTTATGGTCTGGAAGGCGTCCCGGCGAGAGGTATGCATCTTTCGCACCCTAGTCCCGCGGTGAATTGTGCAATAGTCGTCGCTGGTTGTGCCATGCATTACCACACAGACTTCAGCGATGTCACTGATGGCGACTGTTGCCGCACATACGGCATTCATGGAGGCATCGCTGCTGGGCCGGTCGGAGCTCCTCTGCGAGCCGACTATGACTACGGGCACCGGTGTTTTCAGCATGAAGGAGAGCGCCGCCGCGGTATACATCATGGTATCCGTGCCGTGGGTTATGATCACGCCCTCTGCGCCTGCTCGAATCTCTTCTGCCACAGATTGCGCGAGCTTTATCCAGTATTCGGCGCGCATGTTCTCGCTTAATATCTGATAGATAACACGGGCGTGGTAGTTGGCGATCTCCTCCAGCTCCGGGATGGCGGATATGATCTCGCCGGCGGAGAACTGGCTGGTGACGGCTCCAGTGCGATAATCGACCTTGCTGGCAATTGTTCCTCCGGTGGATAGAATAGAAACCTGGGGGAGTCCCTCTCTCGCCTGCAAAGGCCTGGTATTGCCTTTTGGCTTACTCTCCTGGCTCTTTTGTAGAAGCTGGAGTTCACACTTTTCGGCACATAAACCTATATTATAGCCGTTGTCCAGCTTCATGACCAGATATCCTTCGCGCCGGCAAGGCATGAGCACGCCCTCATAGCGTGTGTCGTTCCTCTTAACGGAGATTCTGTCTCCAAGTTCCATTTTTAACTCACCAGGGTCTGCATTAACCCCTCTTATTCTATGCTAGGCATCTAAAAACATTGCCCTTGGTGGCTGGCTGGATAAAGAAGATTAATAGAGGAGAAAGACGGCAAATACGACGATATGATCTATTTTGTGACCAGCAATAAGGGAAAATACGCAGAGGCGCAGGCAATATTCGGGGATCTCGTGCAAAGGGACATCGGTTATGCTGAGATTCAGGCAGACACGTTGGAAGAGGTGGCCCTCTATGGCATGAAAGAGGTCAGAGGCCGCCTGGATGGACCGGTGATGCTCGAAGATGCGGGCCTTTTCGTGCAAGCTCTGCAAGGATTTCCTGGCGTTTATTCTGCGTATGTGCAAAAGACGATAGGCAACACCGGGATACTTCGGCTCATGGAGGGACAGGAAAATCGATCCGCTTACTTCAAATCGGTGGTCGCCTACGCCGAGCCGGGTATAAAAACCGTGATGTTTTCTGGAGAGGTGCACGGGCAGATCGGTTTTGAGGCGCGAGGTAATCAGGGATTTGGCTATGACCCCATCTTTTATGTGGACGATACGAGTTTGGCAGAGATGGATCTGGTGAAGAAGAATCAAATATCTCATCGCGCAAAGTCCATGCGCGCTCTTAAAAATTGGCGGAAAGGCCGCTAAATTTTTTATTTAATTATCTCCTGTCCGTCATTTTTCATCTCTGATCTACAATACGATTTGCGTGTTACATACCTTTATATAGTATTAATATATGGTTATTGTGATGGATTATATCGATACAGTTGTATTGGCAGGAATATCATACCGTACCCATTTAAAGATGTGATTTCCGCCATTACTGACGATATATATAATAGTTATGTCATACAATGTAACGAAGTTAAATTGCAGTCTCAAAGCGGAGTAGTTGTTTATGGACGAATTAGATGGTCACAATCGTCTATATGGAGACAGGACGGGTTAGTTATATCTAGGAGATGTTGACGATGGATTATATCTCGATTTCATTGGCGCTCATGGGCAGTCTTTTCCTTTGGTGGTCGTTTCTAGCTGTCTCCGGATTGAAGAGATCCAAGCTATGCGAGGAAATCCATTTTCGAATCTATCAAAAATAAAGATATTTCACTTTCGTTTCTTCTCCAGGGCGCAGCGCGGCAGCAGCTTGTCATCGATGGCTTTGATGTAGGGCGCCTGGACAGCAGAAATATAGACCTTACGTTCTCCTATTAATATTACCTGATCTGTTGCCTTGGGCGGGCTGACCTTGATTGAGAACATCAGGGGCCCTTCACAGGTGGTGGCGATGCGCAGGTCAGTAGAGCGGGCGCGGATATACTCTTCCATCTCTGGAGTGATCTTGAGGGAAAGGGGTTTCGCGGTCATTGAAGGTTTAGGTTTCTCAAGCATATATTAAGGGATTTGTTCCGGCCCAAAATGGTTATATCCATATTTTCCGTTCTCAATTATCATGAAAGTACTGAATAATATCTTAAAAATGGCTATGCTTCTTGGTATCTTCATCTTGCTGGCCTCGGTTGCAGACTCCCAGATGAACCGGGACAGTCCCTTTTTGGGGAGCAAGCTTCCCAGGACGGATGATAGGAACATGGCGGGGCAGGGTCTTCAGTCTACCTCTGGGATCGTGATCTCTGCCCCCTTCAATAATCAAGCCGTCTCTGATTTGTCGATATCTGCGGACCCGAACAATACCACCTGCAATATGGTCTCATTCCTGCTGACGATAACTCCGTCTCCCAGCGGCTCTACCGGATATCAGCCGGTAAAGGTAAGAGTGCTGGAAAACCGTCAGGGAACGCCCACCGCGGTTGCTGAACTCACTCTTCTCATGCCGGTTGCGGGCGGCTTTTTGCATGAGACAATCGGCTTTTCCAGCGTGGCTTCGTCGGCAGGAGGCAGCCGCACAAACGAGATCACAGTGACCGCTGATCCGGATAATCAAATCCCGGAGACCAATGAGGGAAACAATGGCCTAACCATCAGTGGGACCTGTTAGGATTCAGGCGTACAGTCATGGATGGCAAAAGCCATCCCACCGTTCTTCTTCCTAAAAACAGCAAAAATTTTTTAAATTAGAACGAAAATCTTGGCACCGGAACTCAGGAGATCAGGTCAACACAATCTTATTCTTCCCAAGGAATTAGGCGATTTGGAGAAAACTGAGTATCTGGAGCAAATAAAGGGGAAAATCAAGAAAATCAAGCAGCTGCATGATATGCTTGATGCCGGTCTAATAACTCAGGCCCAGTATCTATCCAGAAAAGCTAAGATCATTTCAGGGATGTGATCATGTCTGGCCGCGTTTCATCATCTGCCGCGATTGATAAAAATGGCAGGAATGATATCTGATTAAGATGTCTCTTTAGGAACAAATGATCAATCTTCAAAGAGAAGGGGCAGGTTAATAAATAGTGGCTGCAATAGGTTAATGGATGGAAATGTCTGAAGATGAAAAGCCCACTACAAGACAATCATTGCCACAATTTATTCCCAAATTCAAAGGCAAGAAAGTCATAATTCGTCTGATCTCAGGGGGCCAGCCGGTTACTGGAACTATTGACTCGTTTAACTCTTATGAGATCCTTCTCTTGACCGCAAAAGGTGAGATATTGGTCTTCAAGCACGCCATTGCCACGATTGAGATCGTGGATGAGCCGCGAGGTTATAAGCCTAGTCTCTAACTTCCAAGATTATATCAGGTGGAATAGCTATGGCAATATCACAGCAATTTGTGATAAGATCCTGATGTATTCAACTCAGCAGGAACAGGGACACCACCTCTCCAAGTCCAGCAGATACGCTACACCCGCTGCTGTGCTCCCATAGAATACGATTCTGCAGTTGCAGCAGCGGGCCGCTTCCATCAGATCGTCAATCGTGCCGTTGGCAAATGTCGATCCGGTCGCCAGGATGAGCGGACAGCTCTCAAACATCTGCCCGGCCTGCATTCCGTCCAGAATCCTCACCTGGCAGCGAACAGCACCGGCCATAGCCAGATCCGAGACCATCACCCTTTCCGGACCGAGGGCCCGTGCCAGGGCTTCCAGAAGCGCGGGCTGCAAACCTACCAGCCCCACCCTCTTTGCGCCCTGCTCTTTTATCCATTCCGACATTGAGGCTTTGCATTTCTCGGGCCCATCATCTCGGCAGTGAACCGTATGCTCGATCTTTCCCAGGTATCTGAGCACGGCATTCATAGCTGCGATCAGCACGGCCCGCTCGAAGCATCCGTTAATAGGCATCTCCAAGACATCGCCCAGAGAGCCGCGAAATCCTCCGTCGGCTGCAGTGAACGCCTGCCCGATAGCGCCTCTGTAAACGGCCTGCATGAGCACCTCTTTGCCCCGGATGAGAGGAAAGTCATCCCTGCCGGTCTCTCCGATGGCCTCAGAGACGCTGAGAGGACGGCTTATCACCAGCTCATCTCGCAGGCTCACAGGCTCGCAAGCGTTGCTATTTGACTCTAGTAGCGCAATGAAGCGACTCTTGGCCTCCTGCAACAATTCTCGTTTCTTCATCATATCATCAACCTTCATCTTGCCTTCTCCCGAATTGCAGACGAGTGGGATCTCTAATCCCGGCTTAAATGCAATTGATTTGTCTCAGTGCGGGTTTCCATTATCCCGCATTCAATTATCTTTTTGCACAATGCACCATTAGTAGTGATCCTAAAAAAAGGTGGAGTTTTTCGAAAGCAAGGCCGAAATTCCGGCCTATAATGGTCCACGACCTACTGGAACGAATCCATATTTTTCCAGGATGGCCTGACCTCCATCAGACATTATCACATCGATGAATGCCTGTGCCTCCTCTTTATGTTTTGATTGGGAGAGCACGCCCACCGGGAAGTCTCCCATCACATTATATTTGTCGGGAATAAGAATCTTAGTGACCTTGCCCACCATCTGCGGGCTGACATCGGATATGAAGGCAAATCCCGCATCTGCTTCACCCAGGGCGACCTTGGAGACGACCCGATTTACAGTGGTCTCCTGGGAGACGACATTAGCCAGAACCGACTCTTTGAAGGCAGGTCCATATTCCGGGTCTGCGGCGAGCTTATCGAGAACCTGAAGGGCATAATCTCCCGCAGGAAGCTCTCGGGTCCCCATTAAGATCTTGACGCCGGGAACGGCCAGATCCTTGAGGCCCGTGATGTTGGCAGGATTGCCATTGGGCACTATTATAGCCACTTTGTTTTGGACAAAGATCACAACGGTTTGATTATCGATAAGGCCTTCCGATTTCAAGGCGTTCATGTGCTTGAGGTTTGCTGACACCAGAACGTCTGCATAAGCACCCTGCTCAATTTGGGCACGTAAAGCCGGCACGCCGTCGAAGTTGAATTTGACGCTCATATTGCTGCTGTTCTCATAGATCTCGCCAATCTCGCTCAATGCTCCAGTGAGCCCGGCACCGCAGTAGACGATCAGATCTTGCTGCTCCTCTGCCAGGCCCGCAGATGAGGTAAAAAACAGAGCGAAGAGCAATGAAAGAGATATTAGATAAACTGCTTGATTGTTGGTCATTGGTATTTCCTTCCAGACGATTTGTTGCGCGTCCTTCTTTTCGTCATAAACATTTATGATTACTATTTTTGCTTTGGTTAGCAAATATGATTAATCTATTAATTCTTTGCGCTTTCATTTCCAGGGTTTATCAGGTGGTAAAAGGCCGGGGACGTTCAATTTGCCTCCGGCCTTCGGTCATGTTAAAAGTTGGGGGAGCCAACCTCAAAGACTGCTCATTGAAGTGAAGTGCTTGATCTGTACCATCGTCTTGGCTCGACTCACCTCCGCAGGCCAAAATGCCTTCGGATTATAAGGAATTATTTGAGAAGAAGGAGGCATTTATCGCAATCAAGCTGAGGTATTGTGAAAAGGTGTGAGCCGGATCGTTTTCTCACATCCCCAGACGAATGTGTTTTGTCTCCAAATAGGCCTCCAGGCCATAATGCCCCAGCTCCCGGCCCAGACCGCTCTCCTTCCATCCCCCAAAAGGCGCTTGCAGGTCCACCACGTTGTTCACATTAACGCCGACGCCTCCCGCCTCCAGTCCCTCCGCAGCCCGCAGGGCCATCTTCAGGTCATTGGTGAAGACATAGGCGGCGAGGCCATACTCGCTGTCGTTTGCAAGGGTCACGGCCTCATCGAGCGTTTTAAATTCCATTATCGGTGCCACCGGCCCGAAGGTCTCCTCTCGCATAACCCTCATGCGATGGTCAGCCCCGCCCAGCACCGTTGGAAGGAAGAAGTAGCCTTTTTCGTAGGCTTCGCCTTCAGGCTCCTGCCCGCCCGTGAGAAGCTCGGCTCCCTTTTCAACTGCATCAGCCACATGCTCTTTTGTCCTCTGCCGCTGCGCCCGGCTGAACATGGGCCCCAGATCCACATCCGGCTGCATGCCGTCTCCGATCTTCAGCCGCTGTGCCCGGCGCACCAGCTCCTCAGTGAACGGCTCGGCCACCTCCGCAGCCACATAAATTCGATTGACGCTGATGCAGATTTGGCCCATGTTGGAGAAGGCACGCTGCGCTGCAGCGGCAGCCGCTGCCTCTAGATCGGCATCCGCGCAGACGATGAATGGCGACTGGCCGCCCAGCTCCAGAGAGACGCGCTTGATGTGCGCTGCGGCGCGGGCCATAATCTCGCAACCGGTCTGTGTCTCACCGGTAAAGGCGATCTTTCGGGAGATGGGATTTTCCACCAGTTCCGCACCCACCTCACTGCCCGGCCCGTGCACCACATTGGCCGCGCCCGCCGGCAGACCCGCGTCGCTCACCGCCCGGACAAACTCCGTCGCAGCCAGAGGAGCCTTGCTAGGCGGCTTGGCCACGAAGGTGCAACCTGCTGCAAGAGCGGGCCCGACTTTCCAGGCCAATAAGTCAACGGGAAAGTTCCAGGGCGTAATGAGGGCGGCCACGCCCACAGGCTGGCGCAGCACGATGCTGCGGCTGTGCGAGGAAGAGATCCACTCGCCGAAGTTTCTCTTGCCCTCTTCTGCGTAAAAGTCGAGAACGTCAGCCGAGGAGAGGACCTCCATTTTGGCGTTTTTTAAAGGCTTGCCCATCTCCTGTGTGAGCAGCATGGCTATCCCTTCGGCTCGTTGCCGTACCAGGTCCGCAGCAGAGTGCAGGATCTCAGCTCGCCCTTGGCAGGAGGTTGCAGACCAGATGGGAAATGCCCTCTTGGCCGCCTCCAGGGCCAGCCGGGCATCCTGGCGCGATCCCACAGCCACTTTGGCCACGGGCTCCTGGTTGGCTGGATTACGAATGATCTCGGTTTTGCCGGACAGGGAGATGACCTGCTCTCCGTTGATAAACATATGAGATTGGTGCATAACTACCTCTTGATAGTCATCGTCCAGCCTCTTAAAACCTATTATCTTAGACCTAAGAAATAGATACTTATAGCAATTATTTACACATGTTATTGATAGTGCGTCAGCAGAATCCTTCGAAGCTATATGTGAGGAGATAGATGCCACTAGCAGGGATAATTTCCGACGAAGTAGTACTAATTTATGGGTTGAGGAAATGAGCATTTGCTTAGACTGCAGGCGAAGCTACTTTCGTAGTGCTCTGATGATGTCAGCCATCATCGTGATTATGTATTTGGCCCTGCTGATATTAGTGGGAAATGATCTGGAGTCTCGCATCACACTTGATGATTTGCTCTTTCCGGTATTTAATGGATTGGCAGCAATCGGTTTGCTATACGCGGCCCTTCGCTCTGAGATCTATGGGCGACGTGCACGCCTTGCCTGGACCTTTTTGTTTGCAGGCCAGCTTTCTTTTACGCTGGGAGACGTAACCTGGGCTGTCCTGGAGCTGGGCCTTCATCAGGAGCCCATAGCGTCAGTAGCCGACTGTTTTTATCTTATGTTTTATCCACTATTTGCTGTAGGCATTCTTCTCTTACCCGCAGCACCATTGACCCATAAGGAGTACCTCAAGTTGCTGTTGGACACCGGAATCGTAATGATCTCGGCAGTCTTGGTCTTCTGGGCTTTCATAATTGAGCCGACTATTGCGGCCAACAAAGAAGATATATTGGTTTTAGTGATCTCCCTGGCATACCCAGTGATGGATTTGATTTTATTTTTTGCTTTGCTGCAATTGCTGTTTCGAAGGCGCAGGTCTGCGAAACAGGGACCATTATTGCTGCTATCAGTCGGCATTGCCACAGGGATTATCACAGACGTTGTTTATCTTTCGCAATCTCTCCAGGGAACATATATAACAGGCAACCTTTTAGATCTAGGGTGGCTGGGAAGCTATGCCTTTATCGGGCTGGCTGGAGTGCTGCAAGCGGATACCAGTAAGCTTGACTCAAATGATTCATCCAATGAAATCGAATCTCAAGGGAGACAATTCGTCTGGCTTTCTTATTTCCCCTATCTTTGTGCTGCAGCTGCCTACATTATGCTCATTTGGAGCCGCTACCACCTGACCGATTCGTTTTCAGCCTTTTCATGGGGCATTGGTGCGATCATTGGACTTGTTATCCTTCGCCAGGTCGTAGCACTGGATGAGAATGTGCATCTTTATAATGAGGCCAAGATGGAGATCGATGAGCGCAAGCGAGCTGAGAAGCTGCTTATGCAAAGCGAGGAACGTTACCGCGACGTCTTCGAGGCCGCACCGGATGTGATCTTCACCATTTCATCAAAGGATGCAACCATTACATCTCTCAACCCTGCTTTTGAGAAATTCTCCGGATGGGATGCAGCAGAGTGGCAAGGAAAACCCTTTATGAAAATCATACATCTTGAAGACCTTCCTATCGCCCAGGAAATGTTCCGCGATATCCTGGAAGGAAAAAAAGCACGAACCCATGAATTGAGGTGCCTATCCAAATCAGGTGAGTATCTGACTGCTGAGATCATAGGCGTTCCCCAGATTGAAAGCGGAAAGATTGTAGGAGAGCTTGGATTTGCCCGAGACATCACCGCGCGCAAGCAAGCCGAAGTGGAATTGCAGAGGGCCAAGGAAGCTGCAGAGGCGTCAACCAAAGCCAAGTCTGAGTTCCTGGCAAATATGAGCCATGAGATACGCACACCCATGAATGCCGTTATCGGCATGACTGGGCTCTTACTGGAGGCTGACTTAGCAGAGGAACAGCGTGATTATTTGGAGACTATTCGTAGTAGTGGAAATACATTGCTGGCTCTCATCAATGACATTCTGGACTTCTCTAAGATCGAAGGCGGCAAACTGGAGCTGGAATGCCGACCATTCGACCTGAGAAATAGCGTGGAGGACTCTTTAGACCTTGTGGCCGCCGATGCCGCCGAGGAAGGTCTGGAGGTTGTATATATTTTTGAGAATAATGTACCAGATATAGTAATAGGAGATGTCACTAGGCTCCGGCAAATCTTGGTCAATCTCCTGGGTAATGCAGTTAAGTTTACCGAGAAGGGGGAAGTAGTTTTAGCAATTAGCTCTTTGCCACTGGAGAATGAAAAAATCGAGCTCTATTTCGCAATTAGGGACACAGGTATCGGGATATCCAAGGATCGAATGGACAGGCTGTTTCAGTCCTTCAGCCAGGTTGATTCTTCTACTACCAGACATTACGGAGGAACCGGTCTAGGCCTGGCCATAAGCAAACGCCTCGCCGAAATGATGGGTGGAAGGATCTGGGCTGAGAGTGAACCGGGAAAGGGCAGTACTTTCCAGTTCACCATAATCGCAAAGTCACCTGCACCAAAAGATGCCGTCCCTATGAATCCCAGCCTGATTGGAAAGCGAATTCTCGTGATCTACAAAAACGACCTTGCCAGAAGCATGCTGGCAGAAGCCGCACGGTCTTGGGGGATGATTCCGGCCGTGGCAACCAGTGGAAAATTCGCCCAGGAAATGCTCGCTGCAGAGGCCTTTGACTTTGTGATTCTGGATGCTGCATTGCCTGATGTAGATGTCCAGTCCATTCCCAGAGAAGTGAAAAGAGGCAAGAGTGCAAAAACTCTATGCGTGATATTCATTCCCATCGGCTGCAGCCTCTCGCGAGATACACCTATCGATGGCTGGCTGACCAAGCCCATCAAGCCCACTCAGCTTCATAATCTGCTGGTTGAGCTTATCTCGCTGAAAAGTGATTTTAAGCCGAGCATTACCTGCTTCAAGTCCACTCCAAGCGAGATTAGGGAGCGCAGTCTGCGTATTCTCGTGGCGGAAGACAATCCTGTGAACCAGAAGGTAGCTCTTAGCATGCTAAAGCGCATTGGATATCGGGCTGATGTAGCTGCGAATGGCTTTGAGGTTCTGCAGGCATTGGAGAGGCAGCCCTATGATGTGGTTCTGATGGATGTGCAGATGCCGGAGATGGACGGCTTTGAAGCAACGCGCCGCATTCGCAGCTCTGGATTTAAGGTCTGCATAATCGCTATAACTGCCCACGCGCTTAATGGTGATAGAGAAGCCTGTCTGTATGCGGGCATGGACGAGTATATCAGCAAACCGATCCGAATGGAAGAGCTGCAAAAGGCGCTGGAAAGATGTGTCGCAATATCCGCCGTGGCTAGCGGACAGTGAAAAGGTAAGCGGATCTCATATGATTTCTTTTATCGAGTCTGTAAATTCCTGGCGAGATTTTTATATGCTGACGGGATCAGCCTCAGCCACTCTTGTCGGCCTGATCTTTGTCGCAGTTACATTGCACATTGATGTCATATCCGAGGCAAAAAAGTCAAGCGATATACGCATGCTGGCTGAAGAGATATTTATAAATTTCTTGATGATTTTATCGTTTGCCTTCATATTCGTGGTTCCTTCCGATTCACCATCTGGATTAGGCTATCCACTTCTCATTCTGGGAACATTGCAGTTGGCACATACTTCGGTCCTGTGGCTGAGGTTCCTAAGGAGCCAGGGTGAGAACAGGGCCTTCCCATCAAGTATGATCTTGAGAGGGTTATTGATCCCTAATACGATCTGTTACATGACCATTATAGCTATAGGCGCAGACGTCCTGCAGGGAAAGACTCGCTACCTGGGCTGGATGGTGATGGTAGTAGTATGGCTGACCATTGCAGCCGTCGAGAATACCTGGCATTTGATGATGAGTGTTGCTGAACTAAAGCAGAAGCGCCAGGATTGATGGCTGAAAAAGTATTTAGGCATGAATGGCAAGCATCATCTCCGATGCAGCCGCATAGAAATGGGGGACGTGCCCTCTGAATGATGATCTCTGGGTCATCACCTTCCTGGGCAAAGACCGGCCCGGACTGATCCGCGATATCCTGGAGGAGCCTGCCCGGCAGAACGTGAATATCGTGGATTTGGATCAGCGAGTGATGCAGGGCATATTCGCCATGTCTGTAGTAGCTGATTTTTCCAATGCGCGTGTAACTGCCAGCGAGCTGCAAGCATGGCTGCAGAGAAAGGCCGACGACCTCGGCATTCAATTCAACTTCTTGCCCCTAGGCCAATATCGGGGCCGGCGCAAATCGAAGAAGAGCCTGCATGTGGTCACCATTCTGGCCAAAGACCGGCCTGGCATCATCCGCGATGCAGCAAATGTAGCTGCTGGAAATGAGATCAATATCGAAAGGGCATCGGTAACGGCTCGTGGCGATCTTATCTCTATCGAATTTATCATGGACTTTTCCGACTGCGATGAGGATGATTGCAAGACCAGGCTCAAGAAGGATTGCGAGCATTTGGGCCTGGATGTGGTAATTCAGGATCTGGGCCGCTCACGCAAAGAGAAGCGGCTCATCGTCTTTGATATGGACATGACCATTGTCGATTTTGAGATCATCAACAAGCTGGCGGGATTTGCAGGAGTGGACGAGCAGGTTAAGGCGATTACCGAGAAGGCCATGAACGGGGAGATGGACTTCAAGGAGTCGCTGCGCCAGAGGGTGCGCCTCCTCAAGGGAATGCCGGAGAGATCCTTGCAGGAGATTGCATCCGACCTGCGTCTCACCCCCGGATCTGAGGAGCTGCTACATCACCTAAAGAACGTAGGCTACAAGATCGCACTCATCAGCGGCGGATTTACTTATTTTACCGATGTGCTCAAAGAGCAGTTGGGTTTTGACTACACCTTTGCCAATGAGCTGGAGATTGAGAACGGCTTTCTCACCGGCGAGATCAAGGGGGATATCATCGATGCCGAAGCCAAGGGGGGCATCATCTACCAGCTGGCAGAGCTGGAGAATATCAGCCCGGACAGCATCGTAGCCGTGGGCGACGGAGCCAACGATTGCCTGATGATCAAGAACGCGGGCCTTGGTGTGGCCTTCAATGCCAAAGAGGTCCTCAAGAAGGTATCAGACGGGTCATTATCTCGCGAGAACCTCCTGGGGCTGCTCAATGTGCTGGGCCTGGCTGAGAAGGATAAAGAGATGCCTTAATAGGATATAATACGTCGAAAGCGTACCAATTATAGCCATTTATCCCTTCCAGATAGGCAAACGAATAGTTCAGGTTCATGTTGAGGCGGAATAGTCCATGCAGCCGGTTATTGGGCGCGCCCCAAGAGTTGAGCAGTATCCAGTAGCGGTTATTGGGATCGGTATCATTGTAGCCGAGGCAAAGCACAGTATGAGCACCGTTATCATGGCCGTCTGAGTATGAATTGCCTCTGCCGGGCGACCAGATTGCCTCCTCCGGTTGAGTGTTCCAGAACTCCATAAAGGGTGTCCAGTCGTCTAATGCGTAATTGAAGATCACGGCCTTATGGGAGTGAAGTACGCCTTTGATGTTGCGAATGGCAGTCTCGTTATCCATAACGCCGTCATCATGGTGAGTCGGCACAACCAGGGCAGTCACCTTCTCTATAGAATAATTGGGCACCGTAGATATCGATTTTGCTGGAACCTTAGTAGATTCGCCGCAATGAGTGCAGCCGTCCATGAAGCTGGCATTGGCATTGCTCCAAGGGATGGCCATCTTCCGGCTGGTGTAGAAATCGGCAAACCAGGCGGGTGAGCCGCCACAGCAAGCGAGTATGCCTGTACCATTGTGATAGTTTGAGACGAAATACTGAACCGAGAGCATATCACGGATATTGTTTCTATATGCCATGTCTATTTCCAGCGCACCGGTGCTGGCCCAGGACCAGCAGTTGCCGCAATGGTCCTCACAATGGCCGGTCTGATCCCACAAAGACGGCACATAAGTGAAATGATCAAGAAGGTTGAACTCTTGGGGTGGCAAAAGCCTGAACTCAGGAGGCAGGACGGTCCTGCTTAGCTTTTTCTCTGCCTTCTGCTCTAAAAGCATGACTTCCGGTTCGAGCTTCATCACGAGATAATTTGCATCTGTCTGGTTCAGGTCTACCAGGCCGCTAAAGTCGTTTTCAAAAAGATCGGTCATGTTATATCGGTTCAGGTCCATGGCATGGGCAATGTCTTCAGGACTAATATCAGTATAGTTGATCTGGTTGGCATCCAGAAGGTCCTGAAGACGAGGGCCATTGATGGAAAGATCGGTCCCTCGGCTCAAATTGCCGGTAAAGCCAGATTGCGCAATAGCTGTAATGCATAGCGTAAATGCAATAATTAATGCAGACATTGATATTAGTATTTTAATTTTTATTTTGCTCATATTATCCTCATTTGAAGCTCTTAGCCACATGATTAGCTGTAAAAGTATATCAATTTATTGTAGATGTTTCACAAAACTGCTTGATGAGGTGGTACTGGCCTCTTTTCTGGGAAAGAGACAATAACAGCCCCCAGGTGGCCGCCGAGCCGGGCTTGTCCGAGAGGATGGACAGGAACCGATCTCAGGGCTTGGGTGGAAGACGGATGGCTGGAGATGGCAAATCAGTCACGCCGTGCCAGAGCCTATAGTTTATCGGCATTACATTGGCAGCTTATCGGCAATGCATCGGAAGGATAAGATCAATTGACCCTGAGCCTCAAGTCCCCAAATCACATTTTGAAATCTTGCGCCGCATTTCCGTTCGCCTTCATCCGCTCAGAGGCCCGCTCCCATGCCTGACCCCGCTTGCTGGGGGCCGGACAATCCCTATCCTCTCTCCCAGATGAGGACTGAACTTGTCAGGAACGGCAAGTACGATGAGTACGGCCGCCGGCGCAGCGTGGACGTGACCGGAGCTGTTTTTCCCATGCAGAAGATCGAGACGGTGGACCGCAGCCCCGGAAGCGAGGCTCTCACCGCGGGACTTAATTTCATATCCCGCGCGATTCTATTGGTGCTCTCGCCTCTTTTTTTGGCTCGAATGATATATCTGATCTTCCTATCTGTTAGCTTTACAACTTTATTCTTCTTTCCCATGCCAAATTGATGGGTATATAAAGTCAAAGGTTTCGGGACTACACAAATTCATGGGAATTAAAAAACGGATATAAATAATAGCCGCGAATAAAGGCCACAAGACAGGAGAGACGATCGGTCATGGGTTGCTTTGAGGACTACATGCAGTTTCGCGACGAGGTGGATGAGGTTCGAAAGAAGATCCAGGGCCATGTAGCAGGCAGCGGATGCCGATGCAAAGAAGATCAGCTTAAGAATGAAGAAAACATCCGCTAGACATAATCTGCCTTTGTGAACGTCTGATCGTTCTTTGCGGCTTATTATGAGATTCAACCTGGGTACTGTTTCACGCGAAAGCGCGAAGCCGCGAAGTCAAGAAATTGGCTTATTCAGCCTCGCTGCATTAGCCATTTTACTGTTTTATTTTCGACCGGCAAAACCGGCCCTGGACAGGTAGATTGCTTCTTCGGCCGGATTTGATCCATTTTGAGATACATTCACCCAGAGGTGCAGATCCCTGTAAGGGCTGGTGATGTTTCCCTCCCTGTAAAGCAAAAATTCCTGCTTCTGGCGATAGCCGGTATGATTGAGAACATAAGATACCGGCTTTTCCCAGGTCTCATTATGCAGAAGCGTTAAATTCATGCTCATTAGAGGAGTGTTGTTCAGGGAGATGCTCATGGTGTAGTTGACGAGCGCATATTCATGGTTCACCACGCCTATAATCACAGTGCTACGATTTCCCGCCTGAACGCTTGTCGGGTAGTCGTATGCCTTGCCCCCCGGACCCAGGATATAAAACTCCGTGAACTTCTCCCCCTGCTTGGGGGTCACAATCACATATACCAGGGCGGCAATTGATAAAAATATGGTTATTATTAATATTATGGTCAGGGCTTTATCCAGCCGGCCCTTGTCGTCCGCCAGAATTTCCCCCTTCCAGGTGCTAATAGTCTCGCTAAATTGGATAGAGAACCTCTCCCCGGCTGGAAGATGCATGCGCCGCCAATAGGCCGCAGCCGCCATGGCGATGGTGAATACGGCCAGAGATACGACCACCGGAGTCAGCCTGATTCCCCATGGCGTATAATTGAGGCCAAGGCCTATGAGCGGCACCACCGCTATGGAAAGACCAAAAGATAGTGCCGCCCTCTCGATTCCTTCCAGATCCGTCTTCTTGGGAAAAAGGGCAGCGATGAGTGTATAGCCAGGCACAAATAAAACCATAAGCACACCCAGAGGTATGCGCACAGGAAGATTGGAAAGTGGTGTCAGGGTAAAGAGCAGTATAGCTAACGCTAAAATTACTGTTGCTAACAGGTCGGACGGAATTTTCATCATCTTATCTATCATCTTATCTATTCCGTTCACAGCCTCACGAATAGCATGCCTGGTTATACTCTATATAATCAACGACATTGCTTAAAAAGCCACTACTTGGCTTTGGCTTCCCAAAACTATGCAGAAGAGAGTTAAGCTTTTATATATCGCATATTGAGAAAGAGATACATGAGCGCCAGGATCATGTTTATGATTTTCATTTTACTTATAAATTTATTATTATTCATTTTTGCCCCCAGTGTCTTGGCCGTGGCCGCTGAAGAGGACATCGAGCCCGGTATTCCAACCTGCGGCATGCTGACTGCGTCAGAGGCCATGAATTATGCAATTAATATCGGACCGGATATATCCACAGCCAGGTTTGCTCTCAACTGGAAAAATGAAGCCAGCAAAATCAAGATGGATATTCAGACACCAGATGGCGAATGGATCAGACCCGAAAGAGATTCATTTGTAACCTACAAAGAGAGCAATACATCCAGGATATATTTGATAGAAAGACCCTCGACAGGCAGATGGGTCATGAAGATTAGCCAGGGAAATCAACAAACCGTGCATGAGGACTACTGCATATCCGCACACCTTGTGATTATGAAGAGCGCAGATCAGTATACGGCTCGATTTAGTGGGCTTTTCAGCGACAATGCGAAAGATGAAGATAATGATGGGATCGATGACCATATAACAATTGGGGCAAGCGTCAGCGTTAAGGCCGCAGGAAAATATTCTGCCACTGGAGTTCTGGCCAATGTGCAAAATGGAGAAAAGATCAGGATCAACAATGCCGCTTTCCTGAATATTGGCGCCCATAAAATCCAGTTTGATCTCTTTGATTTGAAATCGCCCGGGCCGTACCGTATTGAGAGCCTATCACTCTATGATGAAAACGGAAAGGAGATAGACAAATTTGCAGATGGTTATATAACTAAAACATATAAGATTAACTATGATAATAGTACTGCATCAGGCCAGAGGGCTAAACTCACAGGCAGTTATTCTGATTACGGATCAGACATAAATAACGATGGGCTCTTCGAATACCTGACAGTAGATGTGGGTGTTATGGTTTATGATCCAGGAAACTATAGCGTGATGGGATATTTATACGATGAAAATGGAAAAAATGTGGTCTGGTCCTTAGGATCTGGAATTTTGCCGATAGGTCCCAATACCTTGCATATGGATTTTGACGGAAAGACCATTGAACTGCACAAATTCAATGGTACTTACCATCTCAAAGAGCTGCAACTTGTGAGAGGAGACTCTGCCATAGAGAACCTATCAATGGTGGATACTATATTGGATGCAACTGTCACCCACCCCTATGACTATAGAGAGTTCGTAGACCCAGTATGGCCAGAGAAAATCCTTTCAGGGAACGGAAAGGGAGAGATACTTCTTACAATACAGGTTAGTAGCATACTTCCGGTCTTTCATGGCAGATACAGTATGGATATTGTAGGAGCCAGTATGCCGCCAATATCATCAAACTGGACGGTTACGGGAACAAAGAACGGATACAGCTATGATCTTCCAGGAATTCATATGCCGAGCAAACCCAACAACTTCACAGTACAGGCAAGCAATGTAAAGAACCTCAATGTTGGCGTGAAAAAAGACCCAGTAGAAGGCAGAGCCAATATCACACGAACCTGGATTTCAACTCGAGCAAATGCTGACAAGGATGGTACAGCGAGAATTGACAATGACATGATCTCACCAGGAAGATATCAATTCAAGATATTTGGAGATGCGATCGATAATGCCACCCAGGTGAGGCTAGAGATGAAAGTGGTCAAGAAAATGCTCATCAACGGTAGATTCGATCTGGCCTTGAACACAAGCGGATTTCCTACCAGCAACTATTCGATCAATGCCAAAGCAATTAATGAATCAGTTCGCTTCGACGAGATAAATCTGAATGGGCCGTCCAGTGGTTTCTAAGCATTAAAAAAGAGATTGAAGGGCAAAATTGCCCTTCATCGATAGTTGCATCTAAGAGACAAGGGTGTTGCCGGTTACTTGCGTTACTGGATTGAAAAGACCGGTTGTTGTCGGTATTCCATAATTGATGTATACTCGCCATCCTTTATACCAACTTGATTCAGATGATGGTTAGATCCAGCGTGCCTTTGCTATAAATGCCGCCACCATTCAGAGCATTGCCGTTCTCAATGGTCATATCCAATAGGCTTACATGCGCTGAGGGATTATTTGGGCCGATGGTGAACACCGAACCTGCTAGCTGGCCATTGACGATTGTATTAGCTTTCCCAGCTCCCTTTATAGTCAACGACTTGTCTATTTGCACATTCTCATTGTAGGAGTCGCGCCAATTCCAACCGTGTTAACCCACAGTCCATTATCTCCATCAACTGCCGCCACTTGCAGTTTTCCTTCCTTATCCCGGATAGCGTTAGGATTGGATTCATTTGCTGAGAATTCAACCGTTGCACTGGGATTTGAGATTATTGAGCCCCCGTCACCTCCCGTTGGCAAGAACATGGATCTTGCCTTGAGCGTCTTCTAAAGTATAGGGATCCGAGGCAATTATGCCGCCTGATCCCTGCCAGTCTCCGTCTACGTTATCCCACAATCCGTTATCACCACCTTTTGCGAAGATGTGGTTTGTTCCATCATCAGCTTCGAGCTGATAAGGATTCGATGTTAAGACACCTCCAAATCCATTCCATACCCATGAACCGGGTGTAGGGATGAAGCCTGCCGTTGAGCTCTGGAGATCGCCCACTAGGTCGGTGTCTATGACCGCCGGGCTTCCCGCCGATGCAGATATACTGCCCGACACGCTCTCCCCCTCGACATCATAAATTTCGGAAGGTGAATCACCTGAGGTGCTTGATGCATATACTCTGACTCCTCCATTTGCATCAAATTCCTGGTTTGAAGTCACATGGCCGTTAGCACTGCCACTCATGCTCGATTCCAGATGACCGGCAGAGGAAATGTAGGTATATGCATCTGCATGTGGTGAAGTAGACTTAACCGCAGAATATGCCTTCGATTCAAGGCTTTCTGCCTGGAAATACCCCGAAGCGCTAACACCATCCGATGTAGTTGTAGCCAGAAAGCCGCTCATACCTCCCACTCCGTTCAATCCACCAGTTAGATGAACAATATTATCAGAAGATTGGGCCATGCCATCCATATATCCCAGAGCCCCAGCTAAATTCGTGGTTTGAAGAGCTCTAATCCTGCCAGATCCTGCAGTAATCATCTTGGATGACGTCATGTATCCCTCCAGTACTCCGGCATCCTGAGCTGTGGAAACTGAACCGCTCGCGCCGGAAACAGAACTATCCGTTTGGCCATCGGATTGGATATTATGTCCCACTTGGACGATATCCGCAGAAGCATAGCCGGATGCGGTTGAGCTCAGAGCACCTATTGAGTCAATGCTGCTTGAAACGCTGGCCTCTTGGTTGCCCGCCATCTGATCGATTTTGTTGCTGCCATTGCCTTCTACAGATAGGCTCGATGATATCCCACCGTTACCAAGGACCAGTCTCTGAGCCAGATAGGTGGAGCGATCTACGCCATAGTTGACGTTGACCGAGGATGCTCCTTTGCCGTCAACTGATGAAATGCTGACGGAGACGGCAGCAGACACACTTGTTAAAAAAAATATCAGTAGAATGAGTTTATAAATAGCATTTAACTTTCTAATCATATTTGTTCATCCTCCGTTGTAGTCATCAATGTTGTTATAAATAGTTTATTAGATCCTAAAAGATACTCGTCAAATATTTATTTTGTATGCGAGATAAATCTGAACAAATAAGAGATTGAAGGGCAATTCGCCCTTCTTCGATAGTTGCTATCTACGAGACAAGGGTGTTGCCGGTAACTTGCGTTACTGGATTGAAAAGACCGGTTGTTGTCGGTATTCCATTATTGATGTATACCCCCCATCCTTGATACCAACTTGATTCAGATGATGGCTGACTTGCCTGGTTAGCTGTCACGAGAACTTGTGGGCCATCAAATGTAATCTGTTTGTTGGTGGAGAACAACCCGCCACCATTGCCTGCAACATTCCCGGTTATACTGACATCGCTAAGGTGCACGCTGCCACCATCATTGTAAATACCACCGCCGTTGCCTGCTGTATTGTCGGTCAATAAGATGCCGGTTAGGTCCAGCGTGCCTTTGTTATAAATGCCGCCACCATTCAGAGCATTACCGTTCTCAATAGTCATATCCAACAGGCTTACATGCGCTGAGGGATTACTGGGGCCGATGGTAAACACCGAACCCGCTAGCTGGCCATTGACGATTGTATTAGCTTTCCCAGCTCCCTTCACAGTCAACGACTTGTCTATTTGCACATTCTCATCGTAGGTTCCACTGAGCACCTTTACTATCCCGCCTGCACTTATTGCATCTACTGCAGACTGAATCTTATCGTAGTCGCAGGCAAAGGAACCAACAAGAGTTGTAGGAGTCGCGCCAATTCCAACCGTGTTGACCCACAATCCATTATCTCCTCCAACTGCCGCCACTTGCAGTTTTCCTTCGTTATCTCGGATAGCGTTAGGATTGGATTTGATGAACCCACCCAAGCTATACCATGCGCCACCCGCATTATCCCATAGCCCACCATCGCCGCCCCGCACGAAGTTATGAAGCACTCCATCAGTATCCACAACAGGTGCCGGATTGCCCTGTATGAATCCACTCAGACCGGTCCAGGTTGAAGTGCCCAAAGTCGTATCCAGGGTATTATACCACAAAGATCCGTCACCGCCTCGAACAGAGGTATAAATTAAATCAGGGTTAAATGGATTCAGAACCGGTATGGTATCGGAAGTTATGATACCACCTAAGCAGCGCCAGTCACCTTCATAAAAGTGCTCATCTTTTTTAATTAAATTGAGGTTCCATAGAGCGTTGTCGCCTCCTCGGACCAATGTTTGCAAATTTCCCTGACTATCAAAGACTATTTGCGGATTTGAGGTGATATAGCCACCACAAGAATACCAGTCACCAGACATATCTGCCGTATTGAGCTCTCTGGCCCAAAGCCCGTTGTCGCCACCACGAGCAACGATATACATATATCCATTTGCGGATAATTCAACCGCTGCACTGGGATTTGAGGTTATAATTCCACCAAGGGCCCACCAGCTCCCACCATAGACTCTATCCCATAAGCCTCCGTCACCACCTTTGACAAGAACATGGATCTTGCCTTGAGCGTCTTCTAAAGCATAGGGATCCGAGGTAATTATGCCGCCCAATGCCTGCCAGTCTCCTTCTACGTTATCCCACAATCCGCTATCTGCACCTTTTGCGAAGATGTGGTTTGTTCCATCATCAGCTTCGAGCTGATAAGGATTCGATGTTAAGATGCCTCCAAATCCATTCCATACCCATGAACCGGGTGTAGGGATGAAACCGGCTTCTGAGTCCTGAAGATCACCTATAAGGTTGGTCTCTATAGCTGCTGAGCTTCCTGCTGATGCTGAGGCCGCTCCGTTGTCGTCATCTGATATACCGCAGACGGATATGTCAGCGGCAGACACAATTGTTAAAAAAAAAATCAGTAGGACTAGTTTATAAATGCTATTTAGCTTCCTATTCATGTCTGTTCTTCCTCCGTTGTAGGTATTAGTGTTGTTATAAATAGTTTATGTCGTGAGTGGCTTTGCACGAGAAAGGCTTCATGCACGAAAAGCCTTCACATTTGCACGAAAAGTGACAGATATGATCAGGGAATTGGATATATTCTGAGACAATCGAATTGATTAAACTTTAAAAGAATTATGTGTAAGTTCTGCAAATTGGGCCATTTGAAAGAGGAGCTAACGATGACAATACTTAAGTATATACTGGATGATATCAAGCTTTATGGCGGATTTAAAAAATACGAAAGATTACCTCAAAGAAATCTTAGAGAACGCAGCACTTATATTATGGATAATTGCTTCTGAGTGGGGAAAAATGCCTATTACCATAACATTGATCGGGGCGGTTGCAATTTTTATAGTTCTTAGCGCCTATCGAATTTGGTCGAGGCGCTCTGAAGATAAGATAGCTTCAGAAAAATTGAGAACCGATGCACAAGTAAAATCGGAGGAAATTTTTTGGAATAAACCGAGCATAATAGAGAGTGAAAAATATCTCCTTCGGCAACAATCGATCAATGAAACATATTCAGGAATCATACGAGCATTAGAAGAATCAGCCAGTGAACAAGCACGGTCCGACGTTGAAAAACAGATTTACGGCGATATCATAAAACGCTTAAAAGATATGCAAAAGGGCGCCTTTCACGCAACGTGGGGAATGCATTAAAAGTCGCTCATTTTTTTTTCTATAATTATTCTTCCATCTTCAATTCTCGCAAGTAATTCTTCATTCACCTTAAAAGGAAATGCGCTATCTCGAACAAATTCAGCGGGCAGATTGATGGTATGTCGTGATTTCACCGCGTAGAGTTTGACTTTTGCCTGACTTGTCATATTCAGTACACTGTATGCTCATAGTATATAACTTTGCTTATACTAAAGTATGCGTAAGCTATAAATAACTTCTGCGGTATATACTATAGTATGCGAGATGTCACTAATTCCCGTGAACAGCGGGGCAAAGAAATCATCAACCAATGTAATCAGGTCAAGAAGGTCAATGATCATTCATTCAAGGTAAAATCCCAATCAGGAAGCGGTTTCTACGAAGTTAAAGAAACAAACGCTGGTATGACGTGTGATTGCCCGGATTTCGTTTATCGCGGCGGAAAATGTAAGCATATTCAGGCCACGCGATACTATCTTGAAATCGAGAAGGACACCCCCACAGGAACCGTTACTGAGAAGGTACGCTTAACCTATACTCAGGCATGGAACGCCTACAACGAGGCTCAGAAAGCAGAGATCAAGTTGTTCGATGAGCTATTGAAGGACTTGGTAAAAGCCATTCCCGAGCCTGGGCAGACCACGGGCAGACCGCGCTTATCAATACATGAGACGCTTTTCTGTGCCATCCAGAAAGTGTATTCTCAGCTATCGAGCCGCCGCGCGCATGGTCTTTTCCAGAACGCGAAAGAGAAGGGACAGATCAACCACGCGCCGTACTTCAATGCACCATCTGCTTTCTTTAACAATCCAGAGACTACACCTATATTGCATGAGCTGGTTATGCTATCAGCATTGCCCTTCGCTGGATTAGAGAGTGATTTCTCAGTAGATTCAACTGGATTTAGAACAACCACATTCAACGCCTACAACGGCATGAAGCACGGTTAAAAGAAAAAACATCAATGGGTAAAGGCCCATCTTTGCGCGGGCGTCAAAACAAACATAGTCGCGGCTGTGGCAATCACAGATAGCGATGGTGGTGATTCGCCCCAATTCGGGCCTTTGGTTAAGAAAACTGCTGAAGGATTCACCATTAACGAGGTATCGGCTGATATGGCTTATTCCTCGCGCCTCAATCTCCAATTGGCCGCAAACACAGGCGGAAAGGCATATATTCCCTTCAAGAAAAGTGCAACTGGAAGGGCAGGCGGATCGGCTCTTTGAAAGAAGATGTTTCACTACTTCCAGCTTAATCGCGATGACTTCATGGAGCATTACCACAAGAGGAGCAATATCGAAGCAACCAACGCGGCTATCAAGCGCAAGTTTGGAGTGACTTTAAAATCTAAGAATCCAACCGCCCAGGTAAATGAACTACTTGCTAAAATAATTACGTACAACCTAACTGTGGTAATTCATGAGATGTACGAAAATGGGGTACAACCTGAGTTCTTGCACGAGAAGTACGAAGGCTGCACGTAAAGGGCTGATTTAGCCCTACTTTACGTGCAAAGCCATAGGTGGGGAAAGTTTCTTATATCTAGAAAGAATTAGACGTACTAACATTTTCATTGGAGAGATGCCAGTAAAACTGAGATAGGGTCAAACAAAATTGCGTCTATTGTTATCGAGTTAGGAAATAATGCTGCAAGGTGATGAGGGAAATGGTTGTGAAATTAGGACAAGATGGTAAGACAATCGGTAGAATATTCATTGTCCTGATGATGGTCCTCTTGATTATCTTCTTGGCAACTCCCGCGAGTGCAATATCTGTGGGGAGGAATTCCAAGACGATCGATAATTGTGAAGTTAAATGTACGAAATATGAAAAAGTTAAAGATAATAATTACCAAAACGCAAGAACTTTCGTGATTTATTCCTTCTACGTGGGTGGGGTAAAGAAGAACCTGTGGGTTAGATACACTCAAGACTGCGAGAATGGCCATTATGGCAGAACTTGTACTCCATTTGCACGATGCAAGGTAAACAATTTATGTGAGCAAAGCGGTCCTATTCGAACGGAAACCAAAGGTTATTGGGAAGAGTGTAGTAAGTGGGATATTACGGACGTTTGGGTGGCTACAGCCTAAGAGTTATGATAAAGAATGAGATATCCAAGATTAATGCTAGCCATAGTATTGGTAATTAGCAGTCTACCTATTTCTCTTGCGGTAAATAATACCGGAAACATGTCAGAAATATCGACATATATTCCAGATAGCGGACAGATACATGCTGCGCAGATAATACTGTCGAATGCAACAATTGACACTAAAATATCATCGCTTTTGTTTGTCTTAACCTGGCTAAATGCCACAAGTAACCTGGAAGCTACCTTGATCGCCCCCAGTGGCGCTAAGATAGACTCGACTGCTCAATCGCCAGTTATCTATGGAGTGAATAAGACCCTGATATTCTATATCCTACCAAATGCAGAAGTAGGAAAATGGACTGCGATGATAACAGCAAAAGATATACCGGATATGGGAGAGTCTTATTGGGCCTTATTTAGCACGACTCCAGAAAATGGATATAATAACCAAGATACAAACCAGGATTTGAATGATTTGGAGAATACCGGCGAAGAGTGCCAGAACTGCGCAGAGAAGAGTTGAGTATTGCAGCCAATATGATCAATACAATCGGGGTGTCTCATATTATCAGAACCTCGCTCTGTTTTATACCCAGCAAGCCCTTTTCAGGAGAATATATTCCCCCAGTTAAGATGTATTCACCTTTCTCCCAGGATTGATCCGGCAAGAGTATAAGATCGACACCCTGTTGAGTTGATTCCTGCAGGCCTATTGCACTGTTTGCCGGCAGAAGGGGCAGCAGACCCATGAGAAGTTCGCTGGAGATTTTGGGCGGACCTTCAATCTGCAGAGATTTGGAGCCCAGAGACAGAGTAATATCAAAGCCGCTAATACTCTTATTCTTAGCTATTTCCAGGCTGGCGTTTTCATAATTGTTCCGAGAGACCAGAATCACCGCAAAAAATTTGCTCTGATTGCCTGGCACAGTTGTATTCATCACCACCTGAATAAACGGCTCTTCTGCCTCTACAATGCTTGGCACCTGCAAGATAGTCTGTCCTTCTGTTGTCAGCAATGGCATAGAGATGAGCACGCTAGAATTATTTTCATCAAAGAGATTAAGTGAATGCAGTCCGCTACTGGTACTCGATAGCAGGAATGATTTACCATTGGTGCTCTCAAGGTCATTGGCGTCAATGGTATAATTACTGCCATCTAATGCGAGAATGTTTTTCGCGCATTCTTTGCTACTAAAGCCAGCCCCCCGATAGTCGGAAAGATAGGATGAGAGATCGAATGCGGTTATGCACACAGAGAGATTGGATGTGTCTGCTTGGAATGGAAAGAAAAAAGCGCCAGCAATTGATTGGTTGATGGAATAAACAGGGATACGGTCAAAAAGCTCCATCCCACCAGCTCCCTCTGGAAAGCTCATCTTCGGCATTAATATCATATCGTTTCCGTCAAGGCTAATTAGACACTTTCCCGAAGAATCACCGAAAAATGACGACGAGGAGTTGTCCATTGCCGTCACATTAACGGGAAGAATAAGGAGCAAAAGCAGAATAATTTTTCCACCCATAGCTCAGAAAATTGATTATGAAAGTATATATGGCTTTTCCGTCACTAAAAAGGAGCTTTAGTTACATGAGGGTAAGCTATTAGATCTGTCAGGAGAACGAATCTGGATTAGGATGAATAAAAAGGATATTACAAGATATAACCTTGATCTTATACTTCCCGTAATCTTGATTCTTCTGGCGGAGTTTCTTATTTTTCTAGGTAAACCAAATGCAGCACTGCCTATTCATGCATTGAACTTGATTTTCTTAATTTTATCATCTATATTTATAAATAATCGTATATACCCCGCATTGATGCTTTTGCCTCTTTTTCGTCTCTTAAATGTCGCCATGCCCGTTTTTTTCAATTTAACCCTGTACTCCTATTCCATGGTTTATGCCCCCATGTTCATACCCATCTATTTTCTTGTGAAGGATGGTTTTGTGGGCCGCTCAGAAGCTGGAATGACCTTCAAAGGTTTCTTGTATTATTTTCCTCTGGCGATTTCTGTTGGCTTTGCCCTAGGCTGGGGCGAATACAATGTGATACATCCCCAACTGCTGACACCGGGCGCCAATGTCAAAGATGTCTTTATTCTTGCAGTGACCATGATATTTTTTGTGGGAGTTGTGGAGGAGTTCATCTTCAGATCGTCTCTGCAAACCGTACTGGAAGAAAGACTGGGCTCAATTGCAGGACTCCTGCTGGCAAGCATAATATTCGGATTCATGCATAGCGGCTACCAAATGCCCCAGGAGCTTCTTTATGTCTCATTTGCAGGAATTGTCTTCGGGCTGCTCTTCTGGCTAACAAGAAGCCTGCCAATCATCTCTCTTGCGCATGGCGTTACTAACATCTCACTATTTCTGATAGTACCTCTGAAACCCGAGATCTTGATTTACTTCATCTCGGTCCCGGCACTTATTTTTTTGTTTTATGCCTATGTTTTCAAGCGGAAATCTGGCATAGGTGGGAACGGTTAAATGGAAAATTATCTTGGCATTGCAGCCTTGGCAGAATCAAAAACAGTATGGAAAAGCTCAATTTGGAATTGAAAGCACTTATCTGCCTACAACATCGATAACTTTGTAGCCGACAATCAAGAAGAATGTGAGCACCATTGGAACGATGGCCAGGTTCAACATGGTTGACAGGCGCTTATTCCATTGTGATGAAGCCGACAGAATTTCAGAGGCACTGAGCAAAACAATAAGGCAGATGACACTTATAACACTGATTTCAGAGACGCCAACCGTAGCAAAAGTAGTAACCACTGATGTTGTGCTAGCTGCGCTCATGGTGCTAGCTACGCTCATGGTGCTAGCCGCGCTCATGGTGCTAGCCGCGCTCATGGTGCTGCTTACCGTACTCAACATCGATGATAGCATAGTCTTCTCTTGCTAATTGATTTCGGATCCTTATCAGACTTAATCCGCATTTATGTTTTACTCACATCTTGTATTTATAGATGACCCACATAGAATTGCAGATATTAATATTTAATTCATTTCAAAATATCATACAGCTTGCTTTGCGAGTGCACCGCAGCCTTTCACTAAATATGCCTATCTATTCATTGCCCACAGAATCAAGAAGATAAGTAGGACCCAATGATTTTTTGGAATGATCATTCCTGAAGCCTCATCCCAAACGCCAAGATATTTGCGTTTTTGCCTGGATTGCTTTTTCTCTGGGTCCCAAAAATTTTCGGCTTCGTAAACGTAAGTATGCCCGCGAATCTTCTGCTTGATCAGGTACGTCATAGCTAAGAGTAATAACTATAATAGTATATAAATTCTTCGCTAAGTTCGCTGACGAAATAGTTCAATACGAAAAATGGTTACTGCAAAGGCTGGAGTTTAGGTTGGATGACACCAGGTCTTGCCCCGTAAATACACAAGACGGAATCGTAACTCATCTTGAATATATTAAATGCGACTAGAACTCTCAGACCTGCCATTGTCCACAATTTCCATTCAACCTGAGCATGAAGACAGCTCATCATGCTTAATTTTTGAGATATTATTATTTTGTAGATTTGCCCAATAAAGGTTGGATACCAAAAGCTTTTTCATTAGTTATTCTACACCGATAATATGGTGACTGAGATCAATATGTTGGGTTGTGCAAGATGTAATACATATTTATCTTTTCGCAGCGGCGCCGTTCTGGCGATTATCATCGTGCTGCTTCACCTGACACTGGTGGCCTTTAGCGAGACAAATGGGGGCCTCCTTCTAGTTGAGGATTTATTTGTAACATTAGCCAGCGGGCTTGCAGCTGTCGCATTGTTTTGCACGGGATGCCGATCTGCAGGCAGGTCCGGGAAAGCCTGGATGGTTATTGCCGCAGCCATGTTCTTCAATACTCTTGGGGATCTGTCCTGGTCGGTGGTGGAGTTGGTCCTGCATCAGGACCCGTTTCCTTCGATTGCGGATATAGGCTACCTCATGTTCTACCCTCTTTTCGCATTGGGTATATTTCTTCTGCCGGATGCATCGCTCACTTCTCGGGAAAAAATCAAAATCCTGCTTGACGGCGCGATCGTTATTGTGTCGATCGCTCTGGTGTTTTGGGTCTTACTGATAGCCCCAATTGTCATTTCTATTGAAGCACTTGATTGGGGATCTGTGGTTTCGCTTGCTTACCCAGTCATGGATTTGATCCTTTTCATCGCCCTCATCGAGCTGCTCTTCAGAAAGCTTGCCACTCACGGACAGGGTCCGATCATTATTCTGGCACTAGGCGTTGCGACATTAATATTGACGGATGCATTCTTCAGCATTCAGACACAACGGGGAACTTTCGTCTCCGGAAGCATCCTGGATAGCGGTTGGGTGGTAAGTTACCTCCTTCTTGGACTGGCAGGAATTCTGCAGGCAAATAGTTCGCCATCGGATCAACCTGGAGCTTTGGGCTTTGTTCAAAGCGGGAGAGCAAATTGGACTCATAACCTGCCCTTCTTAGGGATCGGTGCCGTTTTTTTGCTCTTCGTCTTGGGCCAGGAATTCTCACAAATCATCAACTATTCTATTGTAACCGCTACTTTCGCACTGCTCATTGGCCTGATGTTCATCCGTCAGAAGGTGGTTTTTGATGAAAGCAATCAATTTCTAGCCATGACTCTGGCAGAATCTGTAGAACGAAGCCGGGCGGAAGATGCCTTACGCGAATCGGAAAAGGAGAAGGGGGCAATTCTCAGCGGCCTGAAGAAAGTGGCAGTTATTTATCTCGATACACAGATGCGCATCATCTGGGTCAATTCTTCAGTGAGAGATCACCTTTGCATGCCTGAAGACGAGATCAAGGAAAAACACTGCTATAGGCTCCTCCAGGGAAGCGATAGGCCCTGTGAAGGCTGCACGGCAGTTAAAGCTTTGCAGTCAGGTTTATCTCAAGATGGAGAATTGATCACCCCTGATGAGAAGACGTGGCTGTCTCGAGCCAGTCCTATCAAGGATGAAAATGAGATGGTTACGGGAGTAGTTCAAGTAGCATTAAACATCAGCGATCGCAAGAAAGCTGAGAGCGATCTGAGAGAGTCCGAGCGTCTTCTGGCAGGCATAATAGACTTTCTCCCCGATGCTACGCTAGTCATCGATAAAGAAGGAAAAGTCATATCCTGGAACCAATCTATGGAGAAGATGACCGGTGTCAAGGCCGAACAAATCCTGGGAAAAGGAGACTATGAATATGCTCTGCCCTTTTATGGCGAACGCAGGCCGATACTCATTGATGTCGTCCGCGGATTTCATCAAGATTTTGAAAAAGGATATAATGCCATAAAAAGGCAAGAAGACGGCACTCTAGCAGCCGAAACCTATATCCCCAATCTTCGTGGAAATGAAACCTATCTCCTGGGTAGTGCATCAGCTCTCTATGACTCAGACGGAAATTACTGGGGAGCAATCGAATCCATCCGTGACATCACAGAACGAAAGCATGCGGAAGAGGATCTTCAGAGGGCTAAAGAGAATGCAGAATTGGCGACGCTTGCCAAATCCGAATTCCTGGCCAATATGAGCCACGAGATCCGCACGCCCATGAATGCCGTAATAGGCATGACCGGTCTTCTTCTGGATGAGAATCTAACTACAAATCAGAAGGAGGATGTTGAAATCATCCGCCGCAGCGGAGATACTCTCCTCACCATCATCAACAACATATTAGATCTCACAAAAATCGAGTCAGGAATGATGGAACTGGAGCACCAGTCATTTGACCTACGTGACTGCCTTGAGATCTCTCTTGATATGGTGGCCATAGATGCCAAACGCAAGGGTCTGGAGACGGAATACACCTTTGAAGGCCATGTTCCAACCATGATGCAAGGAGACCCCACCAGGATCAATCAGATCTTGATCAATCTACTCAATAATGCCGTGAAGTTTACAGAAAACGGCAAGATCAAAATCTCTGTTTCAAGCAAAGCAGTAGATGGCGACAGCTATGAAATTCATTTTGCAGTAACTGATTCAGGAATCGGCATTCCGGAGGACAAGATGGAACGCCTATTCCAGTCTTTTCGTCAGGTCGATGCCTCGACTGCACGCCGGTACGGGGGTACCGGTCTAGGACTGGCCATAAGCAAGAGGTTAGCTGAGCTGATGGGAGGAAATATGTGGGCGGAGAGTGAGGTTGGCAAGGGTTCTACTTTCCATTTCACAATTATGGTAGAACCGACCTCTTGCGATCCTATTGAAATGGACAGACCCGCTTCGAGGATCGACGCTCCGGGAAATCTCGATAAAAGTCTGAGCATATTGCTCGCAGAAGATAATTTGGTTAATCAGATTGTGACTCAGAGGATGCTCAGTAAGCTTGGATATCGATCGGATGTGGCTGCCAACGGATTCGAGGTCTTACAGGCCCTGGAGCGCCAGCATTACGATGTGGTGTTAATGGACGTACAGATGCCGGAAATGGACGGCCTTGAAGCTACACGGATGATACGTCAAAGATGGACGGATGAAGAGACGCCAGTTATCATTGCTATGACAGCTTCTGCTCTCAAAGGCGATCGAGAGGCTTGTTTAGCAGCAGGCATGGATGACTACGTCAGTAAGCCGGTCAAGATAGAGATGCTAAGGGCCGCTCTGGAGGCTTGCGGTAAGGGCCGACATCCCACCCAGAATGCATAAAAACTAATCAGGATATAAGCAGTATTAAATTCCATTAGTTATCATGGTATCTTTGTGAAAAACCATGATGTCTCGAAAAAAATTGCCGCATCTTACTGTGTTAACCTTGTGCTTGCTGATTAGTATGGCATATGGAGAGGAATGGCTCGATGGAGGATACGTCGGACCTTATGGTGGTGATATCGCCCAATACTTCACAGATCCGATCTTTACCCCAAACCAAGGCCATACCTGGGAGCAGATTTACTATCCCTACTTTGGCGCAGAGTTTTTTAGAGATTATGCTTATCCTTATCAATTCAGGAACGGCACCTATCCAGGACCCTATGGAATATACCCATATTATTCATCGCCCTATTATTCCGACTTTAGATTGAATTCGCTAGCTAAAATGACGTGGGAGCCATTCCAAAAGAACTGGGAAAAGACTCTGGATTATGCTCAAACAAAATCGTCCGTAAGAGTGTACCCAAGGCCAACCTCAACATATCCCATCGTACAAATTCCCGCATCCATTGCGGCAACGCAGTCTCCCGTGGCTGTCACAGGAGACTCCACAGCCACAATAGTATCCCAAGGCATGAAGGGATATCAGGTATTCCTGGATGAGAATTACATCGGCACGGAAGGAACCGGCGGTGATCCGCTTGATGGAAGGTTCAGCTTCAGTGTGGTTGGTGGTCGTAGCCATGATATCCGGGTCTATGACGGTCAGTTCAACTACCCGAAGACAATGTTCTTCGAGAGGCGCGGCACAAAGATAATTAATGTGGAACCGGGAACTGCAGTCTACATCTAGGTTTCCGGATGGTTGCAGCGAACTGATTTCTCCATTTTTTCAAAAAAAAGTTATGCCGCCCCAAAAAATGGGGCTTTGCAATCTAATACTGAATCTGGCTGGCCAGAGGATCGACCCACGCATTTGCTGCAGGAGCGGTGGAGACATCATAAGTGGATATGATAGTTCCATCTGCATTCTGCAGGGATACCAGATTATCGATCCAGAGTGGTGCTGTGCTATTGGTGAAAATGTCGGTCGTGCTGCTCACACCTTCTCCCTCATGGACGCGCACAAAAGCTTTCTCTTCCAGAGTAAGCGACGGGAAGGTGAAGGTGGTGTTTCCGGCTGAAGCCAGTGTCCATCCCATCAGATCCCAGGATCCAACTGCCTGGTTGGTTACTTGGACGTACTTGTCTTCTGCCGTGCTTACCCCGGTGATGCCCACCTTTACAGCAGGAGTAGAAACGCCCGCCTCACGGGTGAAGACGGTATCACGATTAGCTGTCTTGGACACGTCCGCGTATTCCTGGGCAGTATTCTTCCCCAGGATTGTGGTAGCACCCTTAACAAAGGTGGAGAGCTGCTTGAACCTTGACGCTGTCTCTTGAGGTGTAGCTTGCTCGGTCTCTGTCAGAGGTGCTGCAGCTTCAGCAACAGGTGCAGCGTCTGCAACCGCCGTTTCATTTGTGGCATTCAGGTCATTTGTAGCATTCGAGGCATCCTGTGCCAGGACGCATCCCGATGATAAGGTTACTAATGCAGCTAGTAGTATCAATGCACTTAAGCTTCTCATATTCATACCTCAAACAATGCTTTTTTCTAAGAAAAATATAAGCCTTTCTAAAAATTTCCTTGTATTAGTTATGAGAAAAAGTATCGGCAGGGAGAACCTGCCCAATTCTCCGCCAAGTAATGCGGAAATACAATCAAGCCTACCTAAGCTTTAGCTTCGGTTGTTTCAACAGAAGCGTTCTCGGTAGCGTTGATGGTAACGTTTTCGGTAGCGTTGATAGTAACGTTCTCAGTAGCGTTCTCAGTTGCATTTTCAGTTACATTCTCTGTTGCGACAACATCCTCACCAAAGGCAACTCCCAGAGAGAGAGCCATCAGGAGAGAGAAGAGCACAACTCCACTATTAATTTTGCTCATAGTTAACACTCCATTTGCGTTATGAGCCTACATGCACATGAGCCTGCATTTAAACTTTTCTCTAAAAAGGACCTATATATTTCATAATGCTCAAATAATCAAGGTATTTATTCTAAATATAAAACTAGAATATCTCAGTTTTTGCATTTAATAAGATATTATTTAAAATAACAAAAAATAAATTGATTCTTGAAGTGCATATATATAATTCCTTAGAAAAATAAATATAGGAGATTGTTATAACAAATTATTCAATAATTGTCAGTGGTTTCTCCACTTCAACAGGCTTTATCCCACCCAAGTTATTTTTTTCTGTAATTCCTGCAGCTCTCTATAAACCGTTCCACAGAAAAGGAATAGAAATGGGCATGCAAATATCCGCCCAATGTGTTGTGCTCCACCAGGCCATCCCAGCCGTCCTGGATGCCTTTGCCCCTGCATAGCCGGTAAGCAAAGCGAGCGTCCCTGTCACAGTTAAATCGCGAATAATGAAACTCGTGGCCGCGAAGGGTTTTGCCCAGCCCTGCAATGGGATTTTGTCCTACTGTCTTTGCCTCGGCATACCCCAGAGCCGCAAGCCGTTTGGTCATAATAGTAGAACCGGGAAGCGCCCCTACCATCCCAAATGAGCCGGTCTCCAGTTCTATGGCGCGTCCCAGGTACATCAGGCCGCCGCACTCTCCATAAATAGGCATCCCATCCTCTGATGCGTTCTTAATCTGCCTCCTGGCAGGAGCGCTCTCCAGCCGGGCGGCATGCAGCTCCGGATAGCCTCCTCCAATGTAGAGGCCGTCCACATCAGGCAGATCATCATCTAGCGGACTGAAGAAGACCAGATCTGCGCCACACCTTTCCAGCTCGCGCAGATTATCATAATAATAAAAACAGAAGGCTTCATCCTGGGCAATGCCTATGCGCACGGATTTTTCCATATTGACCTTCTCCCTACGCACAGGCGGGGTTGGAGCGCGAAGCGATAGTATCTCGTCGATGGCAGCATGCTTTTCCATCAAGGCTGCCATGGCTGCAACGTCGTGTTCTTTCTCAAAGCCCATCACCAGCCCCAGGTGACGGCTTTTCATCTCCATCTCCCTATCGCGCGGAAGAGCGGCAAAGACCGGCTTCACCAGGCAACTTTTCAGCATGCCCTGGTGCCGCACACTTCCTACCTGATTGAGAATTGTGCCTGCCAGGCGCAAACCCCGGTCATATTCTGCAAAGCCCTTCTCCAGGGCGGCAGCACTGCGCGACATGCCATGCACATTTATGACTAACAGAACCGGAAGGTCGAGTATCTTGGCCACCTGGGCTGAGCTGCCGATCTCTGTTCCGTCCATGCCGTCGTAAAGACCCATAACCCCTTCCACCACAGCCACATCAGCACCGGCGAGAGCCGAGCAAAAAGAGCGGCGCACACCGTCCTCACCCATCATGAACGGATCTAGATTGCGCGATGGCCTCCCGCAGACTGCGCTATGATGAGTGGGATCGATGAAATCAGGGCCCACCTTGAAGGGCTGCACCTTCAGGCCACGGGCACGAAGAGCTGCCATGAGGCCCAGAGTGACTGTGGTCTTGCCCACGCCGCTGTGGGTTCCCGCTATGAGAATGGCTGGAATATTATGGACGCTGCCGCCAGAGGTTTCTATTTCATTCATTGCGGTACGCTCAATACAACTACTTCGATATAAAGACATGCCAGATTGATTTGTGAAAGCTTCAGCAAATCTCTATTAACACCTGCATTCATTCCATGAATCATGCTGGTTGGCGTAGTTAAAAGAGGAAAGTACGGCGAGCGCCTTTTGGAGACCATCAAGGCCAGAACCGACTTTGCAGTCGTCTCCGTTGATGTTCCTCAGGTGCTGCCCGGCTTCATCGAGGACCCGGAAGAGTATGTCAAGGAGTTGAACCTTGATCCCAGGATCTTCCAGGCGGACTTGCTCATTCTCTACACCTTTCATCCCGACCTGACTGTGGAGATAGTGCGCCTTGCCGGCGCCGCCGGAGTTAAAGCGGCTATAATTCCCGGCGGCATTGGCAGGGCCGGCTCGATAGGCGAGCTGGAGAGAATTGCAGAAGAGTACGGCATTCATATCGAGGTGGATGAGATCTGTTGCACTCTGGAGGAATGCGGCGTTCCCGTCATCGACGAATTTGCCGGGAAACTGGGCAAACCCGAGCTGGAGGTAGAAACAAAGGACGGGCGCATCAGCAATGTAAAGGTCGTGCGCGGCTCGCCCTGCGGAGCTACCTGGCATGCAGCCGCAAGCGTAAAGGGAAAGACTGTTGAGGAAGCGGCGTCCATGACCGGCCTCTTCTGCCAGCAGTATCCCTGTCGCGCCGTGCGTGGAACCCCGGGAGGCATTCACACCTCAGGAGACCTGCACAAAGACGCCATGGAAAGGGCTCTTGGCAAGCTGACCAACCTCAAGCTGCCTTTGCAGTCCCAACCAATCAAGATCAAACCTGGCAAGAAGGGGCAAAAGGCATGAGAGATCGGGTGGTGCAGGCCACGGTTCGTGCCCTGCAAAGAGCGGAGACGACACTGCCCCATTGGGTCTTGCAAAGAATCCAAGAGGCTGCGGACCGGGAGAGCCGGCCGCTCGCCAGGCAGCATCTGCAGTTCATGCTGGAGAATGTTAGGATAGCCGGGCAGACGAGCCTACCCCTCTGTCAAGATACAGGCCTTACCATATTTCATGTAAAGATAGGTCGCGATCTGTCTCTGGATTTTTGCCTTTCCGAGGCGATAGCAGAGGGAGTAAGAATCGCCACTCAAAAGATCCCGCTGCGCCCCAATGCCGTTAATCCACTGACCCGCAAGAACAGTGGAGACAATACCGGCCCAGGCATGCCTGATATCATTCTGGATTATGTGGATGGCCGGAGCCTCTCTATCACTGCTTTTCCCAAGGGGGCAGGCTCTGAGAACATGAGCCTGGTGGGAATGCTCAATCCGGCGGACGATCCTTTTGATTTCATTGTGAAGACGGTGGCAGAGCGGGCTGCCAATGCCTGCCCGCCTCTTTTCCTGGGCATTGGTCTCGGCGGCAGCTTCGACCTGGCGGCCCGCCTGGCCAAGCGGGCTCTGCTGAACATGCCCGGCAACTCCCAGGAGGAACTGCAGCTCCTGGAGAGGATCAATTCGCTTGGCATCGGCCCCATGGGCCTGGGGGGAGATACCACTGCTCTTGGCATAAAAATCGAGACTGCTTTTTGCCACACTGCTTCCCTGCCGGTAGCCATAAACTTTCAATGTTGGGCCAACCGCAGTGCAACGGAGATAGTCCAATGACGAAGTATCATCTGCATACTCCCTTATCAGAAGTGGATGTGGAAAAGCTCGCAGCCGGAGATGTGGTATTTTTAAGCGGTCTGCTCTTCACCGCCCGCGACAAAGCTCATGCCCTGATACGCCGCGAGGGAAGCCCGGTATCACTTGATGGGGCTGCCCTCTATCATTGCGGACCGCTCATCTTGGACAAAAAGGTTCTATCCGCCGGACCGACCACCAGCGGACGCATGGCCCGTTACACCGACGAGATTCTGGGCCTGGGTGTCCGGGCCATCATCGGCAAGGGAGGCCTTCCTGGCGAGCCTTTCCGGGACAGAGCCGTCTACCTGGCCTATCCGGGTGGATGCGGCGCCGCTGCTGCAGAGCAGCTGAGGGTATCAGGCGTGCACCTGCCGGAGCTGGGCATGGCCGAGTCCATCTGGGTCTTTGAGGCAGCAGAGTTCGGCCCCATGATTGTAGCCGTAGACTCCCATGGAAAGGATCTTTATCTGGAGGTGAGAAGGTCGGCCAGGATAGGGGAGGAAGATTAAAAGCGGCTGCCCAGGAGGCCAGGTACCTGGTTGATCACGGCTATCCCAGTGACTCTGCAATTCGCTATGTTTCGGATCATCATTGCCTGCCGGAGGAGCAGAGATTTGTTCTGCAAAGAACCATTGTTTCTGCTGATAGGGCGCTTGACAGAATGAGCAAAGCCTTGCGACTGCATGCCTTGCGCGACAGGATGGTATTTGTGGACGGATATAATACCTCCATCACCACTCACAGTCTCTTAGCCGGGTATCCGGTATATCTCTGCGATGACGGCTTTTTGCGCGATACACGAGCATTTTTCAGATGTAACAAAAAATTGCAGGTTGCCGCCGGCGCATTCTCTGAGATCTTAAATATGTTGGCACTTGCCGGGCCTTCTCGCGTGGAGGTGCTCCTGGATCAGCAAATCAGCCGCAGCGGGGAGCTGGCCGGAGAGGTGCGCAGCATGATGGCGGCGCGGAGCCTGCCGGGCGCAGTCAGATGCGCCCAGGATGTCGACCATCAACTCAAGGTCTGCGACAGCATAATTGCCACCAGTGACGGAAATGTGATTGATTTTGCATCGAGTGTGATAGATCTTCCTGGAGAAATTGCCAGAGGACTGTGCATACGGCCGCTGTTGATTTGATCCGTTTCTGCGAAAAAAGGCCTTCATAAGGATTGTTTCTGGGAACATCCAATCGTCATCCTTTTATGGTACATAAAATTATTATACTATCGGAGTCACAATAAACTTACAGAGTTATAGGTGAGGAGCAATGAAAGAAAGAGTTCTAGCATTAGTCGTTCTGGCGGTTTTGATCCTGGGCGGAGCCTGCCAGGCATCTCATCCCATGTTTTTTCCGCTTTCCGAACATACCATCGCCAAAGAGATCAGCGAAAACGGCATGCCGCTTTACCGGACGTATACATTTACCTCCGACGACGAGCAGGCTGCTTCCTGGTTGCTCATCTGGCGTGATGCCAAGGTCCACAGCGTGGAATGGAGATGGTACTGGCCTGAAGGCAGGACGTATGCCCGGTCTTTTAGCACCATACCGCCCATCGACGGATTTACAGGAATGTGGGCCGCACCTGTCTGGAGTTGCCTGAAGATCAAGGGAACCGATGTCGCTCGCCTGCCGGGAACCTGGAAGGTGGACGTGATTGTGGACTACAGAAAGGTGCTTACGGAGTACTTCACCATCACCAGCCCTGTGGCTTGCTAAAGCCGGTTGCAGCATAAGCCGCTCTGGATACATCTGAACAAGCGAATTTACCATGGAAATTAATCGGCCTAGCTGTGCGCAGGATCATTAACCGGATTAAAAGATAAGATAGACGATGCGATCATATTTATTCCAGAAAAGACACAGTATCAATCGGTGGCATATAAAATGCAAATGGAGTTTAACGGGAAGATGCTGACACCTGATGTTCGCCGGCTAATCGACATGAAGGAAGTGATCCTGGATCAGAACTGGCTTGCCGGAGCTCTTGACTTTGAGCTCTATTACATGTATCGCGACCTTTACTTAAGCCGGGCAGATAAAGAGAAGCTCCTGCAAAATGACCTGCGCTATGATATCACTATTATCCCACCAAATATGCTCGGATGCGAGTACACCAAAACGGCAGGCCATTATCATCCCAATGTACCCGGCAGCACTGTCACCTACCCTGAGCTATACGAGGTAATAGAAGGAGAAGCCCTCTATCTTCTGCAAAACCAGGACCTCAGCGATGTTGTTGCTGTCTACGCCTCAGCAGGAGACAAGGTCCTCGTGCCGCCCGGTTACGGCCATATCACAATAAATCGTTCCAACAAGACGCTGAAGATGGCCAACTATGTAGCCAGGAGCTTCTCATCACTTTACGAACCATACAAAGAGAAGAGGGGTGGAACCTTCTTTTTCACAAAAGACGGCTGGATTAAGAACGAGCGATGCCCTGAGGCTGGAGAGCTGCGCCGCGCGGATGCACCGGATAACTCAAGCCTTCGCAAACTCGGCCTGACCAAGAGCAGAGAGATGTATCCGCTGCTCAGAGAGCCGGGTCTTCTGGATTACCTGACAAATCCAAAAGAGCATCTTGAGCTCTTCGCGGGAATCGTCTGAAGGTTTTGGGAGCTCTTGCCAATGCACCAAAGCCTCTGCAGATTCAGGGCCCATATCAGTCTCCTGCGCCCGCCACTTGCGCCCATGGACCTGGCCATGCCCGCGGCTTCTGCGCTCCTCGCGGTCTACGCAGTAGAAGGAGCACTTCCGCCTCTGCTGGCATTCATAATAGCCTCCATTGGAGCTTACTGCGCCATTACCAGCTCCTATGTCTACAACGACTGCTGCGACATCGATGTGGACAGCATCGCCATGCCTGACCGGCCCCTGCCATCCGCCATGCTGAGCAAGCATGAGGCACAGCTCTGGGCGCTCTTTCTTTTTCTTGTAGCTGCTGCCGTGGCCCTGTATCTCAACCCGGAGAGCTTTGTCATCCTTCTGGTCGCCACACTGCTCATCACCATCTACTCTGCCTGGGCCAAGAGAAATACGCCCTTCTCCTGGATCTTTGTGGGGCTCTCCTTCGGCCTGGTGCCCCTGGGCGTCTGGCTGGCGTTGGAGCCGGCAGGACTGCTCAAAGCAGGCCCGGGCCTGCATCCGGCAGCTCTTATCCTGGCTGCCATGATCGTCATCACCGATTGGGGCTTCACCAACTGCGATGCTTCACGAGATGTGGCCGGCGATAAAGAGAAAGGCATTCCCACCACTCCCGCCACCTACGGCATTGCAGCCACGGCAAAGATGGTGGCCGGCTTTTGGGTAGTGGGCATAATTCTCTCCCTGGCCCTGGGACTTTCTGCCAATCTCGGATGGCTCTACCTGGCTGCAGCCGCAGGCGCTGGCGGCTGGCTTCTGCTGCAAAACCGAGACTTCGTGCGCCACCCTACTGCCAAGAGGGGAGAGGAGCTGTTCTACCAGTCTGCCAACTACCGCGCTGTGCTCTTTGCGGCCATCATTGCCGATGTTCTGCTGCGAACCATGCTGCCTCTGGGAGCAGGGCATTGAAAACCGTGCCGCAAAAATGAGGATAGCGGCAATTTACATATCCAATTGGGCAGATGCGCTTGGCCCCTCTTTATTTTCCATCAGTGACCTGAGCATCTCCAGAGATTGACCACTGGACTGCACAATAAGACTGTCTCCCGCCTGCAATATGGTGCTTCCGCTGGGGCGCATGGGATTGTCGTCCCTTCTCATGACCGCGATCCAGGTGTCGTCAGGAATGTTGAGATCTGCAATCTGGTTTCCTACGGCAGCGCTTTCCGGGGAGACCTTCAGCTTCACCAGAGAGCCCCATGCATCTTTTTCCTGCATCATCTCCGGTAGGGCCTTCGCAGGGGATTTTGCCGGCACCTCCATGCCAAGGCGTCGAGCCACAAAAGGTATCGTGGACCCTTGCACCAGAACGGATGTCAGGACAACGAAGAATACGACATTGAAGATCATATTGGCCTTATCGATGCCGAATATCAGGGGATATGTCGCCAGGATGATCGGCACTGAGCCACGGAGGCCTATCCAGGAAATCATAACCCTTTCCTCCAGGGACATGTCTCTGAAGGGCAAGAGGCATAGAAGTACGCTAATCGGTCTGGCCATGAACATCAGGACAAAGCATATGAAAAGGCCGACACTTGCTACCGGAATCAGCTGTGAGGGAAATACCAGCAGACCCAGTGTCAGGAACATTGCGATTTGCATCAGCCAGGCCAGGCTGTCGTGGTAATGCATCAGGCTGCGTTTATGGATGAATGAGTAGTTCGCAAGGCTCAGACCGGCCAGATAAACCGCGAGAAAACCGTTGCCTCCTAGAATCGATGCAACTGCATAGATTATCATCACCATAGATATGGTCAGAATAGGATAGAGCCCATGGTAATCCAGACGGATTCGGTTAATGAAATGCGCCATTCCCTTGCCCGATATAATCCCAACTACGCCGCCCAGGGCCATCTGCTGGGCAAACATGGGTATAAGAGTTATCGGGGATGTAGCCGGGGTCAGGATGAGACTGATCAGGCCGGTTGTGAGGAATATGGCCATGGGATCATTGCTGCCGGATTCCAGCTCCAATAGCGGCCTGAGGTTTCCTTTCAGGCTGATTTGTCTCGACCTGAGAATCGAGAACACTGCAGCCGCATCTGTAGAGGAGATGATGGCGGCCAGGAGCATAGCCTCGTGAACGGAGAAGTTCAATGCATAATAAGCTGCTAACCCGACGATGGTGGCCGTAAAGATGACGCCCAGGGTGGAGAGGATCACGCCTTTCCACAATATGGGTTTTACCTCCTTCCATTTGGTATCTAATCCGCCGGAAAACAGGATGAAGATTAAAGCTACCGTTCCCAGCGACTGTGCCAGCCAGGGGTTGTCGAAATAAATGCCACCAGGCCCATCCGAACCGGCAAGCATGCCGATCATCAGGAATAGCACCAGAGTGGGCACCCCCAACTGGGTGGATGCTTTGCTGGAGATTACACTAAGGAGCAGAAGCAATGCAACGCCCAGGAGAAGGTACTCAAATAGAGCCATAGCCGCCATTAATCGTTCATTGACGCATATCTGTCTTTCGGATATTGATCAGGGATGCGTTCCAGTAAGCATCTGTTGCAATCGTTTTAGTATGATGTGTACAGCGGAAGTGTCTATTAATATTATGAATGCATTCTACGCTCTGGAGTGATAAAATGAGAATTAGAGTGATAAGCGCCAGAAATGAGATCCCCAATTTGAATCCAAATGAGAAGACCGTTCATCTGGCTTTCCGGGCCAGCAATGTAGATTTCCTTAATCTGATGCAGAGATGCCCCAGGCTGAGAATGATTCAGGTTCCGCCATCCTACCGCAAGACCATGTCCAATGCCATCCAGGTCTTCCTGGAGATGCAGGGCATTGACATGCTGGAAGGCGATGTATGGGGCCACAGAAAGGATCTGGATGAGTACTTCACCGTGGACGACGCCACTCTCGCGAAGATTCGCTCCCTGGCAGCCGGAGGGGCATCTGCTGACGAGGTAGCCGATCAAATTCAGAAAAAGGCCAGGATCGGTCCGGAGCTTATCAAGTACATCGCCAAGAGCAAGATTATCGCATAGGCCTGCAGATTGGCGCCGGCCTAGATTATTTTATTGAACTGCATCAATGAACCGAAAACTATTTATTCGTCAATTGCCGTATGATATGTTGGCAAAGGTCGATGGCCTATTTTCTCCCTCCTACACCCAATTGACTTTTGCCTCCCTCTTTCTTATTGATCTCAATGATTTCTAAAGAAAAGCTTATAGCCTGACTGCACCTTGACACTTTCCGGAACGCCAGCCATTTTGGAGGAGGAAGGCAATTTAGTTGGAGCAAGGGGCTTGATGACTGGCCAGGCCCAATGCTCCTTTCATCTAGGGCTTGCTACCACATACCATGAAGCCTGTGTAGGAGCAGAAGAACCTGCCTTGGAGGTTATCCTCCTTAAGTCCCTTTAACCAGACAGCAACTTCACAGCTTGATACCAGACCCAAATTCATGGCCTTCTCTGCGTTTTTGAATAGATCGAAGACCTTTTCGGCCAGGTCAAGATCGGTGATCACCAGGGTGCTTGGGTAGACCAAAACCCTCTCCAGCCCTATGGCCATGAAGTGACCGCAAAGGTAACGCCCGATCCATCCGCTCCTGAATGTGTCGCACCAGAAGTCTGTTATCTTGCGAGTAACCTGTCGGTCCCTGGAACCTATGGTGAAAGTGCCCCAGTCCGGCTCATAGGCCACGATACGCCCGCCGCTCTTCGTGACTCTGGCCATCTCTGCCAGGACTTTCTTCGGATCAGGTATATGTTGAAGGGTTCTGTCCACTCTGGCGCAATCGAATGATTCATCAGCCAGGTCCAAATGGCCGGCATCTCCCTGCACAAAATCTATGCAAAGGCCAAGGCTCTTCGTACAGGACCTGGCAGCCGCCAGCATAGTTTGGCTGCTGTCCACCGCCACTACCCGTCCGGTGCTTCCCACAATCCTCGCCAGGGCAATGGCATCAAAGCCCAAGCCCGAGCCCACTTCCAAGACCCTGCAACCCTTCCGGGCATTCATGAGTTCGAAGCTCTTTCTCTTGTAATCCTGGAAATAGGGCAAGGAGTTCAAGCTAGTCAGGCAGGATGTAAAGATAGAGGAATCATTAGAATGATCGATATCCGCAAATCCGTTTGAGAGGTAATCCATGCTATCACAATATCTGATGGGGCTGCACGCTTACTTAAGTCTTTTTTTAATTTCATGGAGAAGAGTTAATCATTAATGATTTTAATCAGGTCTGGGAGGATGAGAAATATGGTTGAAAGCACAAAGAACGGTTGTATTTTCTGCGATATTATCGATGGCATTGCGCCCGGCAACAAGATCTATGAGGATGAACTCTCTTTAGCTATACTCGATATCAATCCCTTCTCGAAAGGGCATTGCCTGGTCATCCCCAAGAGGCATGTGCCCTGGTGGCATGAGCTAACTGCTGAGGAGAATGCCAGTCTTTTTCGAGTGGCCCAGATAGTGGCTGAAAAGATGATGGCCGCCTTAAAGCCGGACTTCGTCTGCATGTATGCCCGGGGCAGAAGAATACCGCATACACATATATTCCTGGTTCCTACTTACCAGGGGGATGTGCTGGACAGATTTTTCAATGCACTGGAACTCTTCCAGGAGTCTCCTCCAAAGCTTGCAGCTTTGCGAGAGGAGAAATCCATGGAGGAGGTGGCAGAGCTTCTTAGGATGATGTAATTGAAGCTATCTAGCGATCAGGAGTTCGTCCGTTTTCAATTCGCGCTGATCATGCGGGACTCCGTAGAGCTTTGCCATGAAGAGCAGGTTATTTCTTGCTGAGAGTTCATCATAAAGGTTGGAAATGTCGGGAACCACGCCTATGTATCTCTTGGCTTCAGTAATGTTAGAAAGGATATCATGGCCCAGGATGGAAGCTCTTCCCTCGGAAGGTTTCGATAGGCTTACAAGCATCCTGATGGTGGTGGTTTTTCCTGAGCCGTTTGGGCCTAAGAAGCCGAAAATCTCACCTTCTTGAATCTGAAAGTTCAGGTGGTCTACGGCAAGGAAATCCCCATAACGCTTCGTCAGATTGATGGTCTTGATTACAGGATCACCGCTCAGGTCCAAGCCGGATGCCATAATTCGATCTTTAACTTGTAGGATCGCGAAGGACGGAGCGGGAAGTCCCCATCCTTTAGGGTGGGGATGAAAGCGGAGTCCTTTGCCATGATTACTTTCACGCCGCTCTCAACTGATATAAATATTGGGTATGCAGATCTATATTCATATGATGATCAGCTACAAGTATCCCATCTTCCCGAGCAATATCACTGCATG
>Ga0074199_1000424_pt1 | contig 69700 bp, 67 predicted proteins | sample EPASupsiteSAE347_FD_64528 | JGI IMG/M metagenome (GOLD analysis project Ga0074199, IMG submission 64528) | Bioremediated contaminated groundwater from EPA Superfund site, New Mexico - Sample SAE3-47 | ecosystem: Environmental > Aquatic > Deep subsurface > Groundwater > Contaminated ... | reverse complement strand
AAGATCATTTCCACCGCGCCGTCTCGTTAAATCCGTCAGCAGCAGAGAAGCGAGATTATGAAGAACTTCAGCTAAACCGTCAAGCAAAATTTGAAATCTTTTTTCTGCTCAACCCGCCAAAACCCAAACCACCACTTCCTCCCTCCACCGCCCGTAAAACCAAGCGCTGCAAGGAGGGGCGTATTATATAGATCTTCTGCACACGGTCAATACTGTTTTTGAAATTAATTGAATTCGTCTCTTTTAGGCGGCTTTTCGCACTTTCACCCGGTTATCCCGGCTGTAGACAAAAAAGGGCCCCGGAATCGCTTCCGGGGCCAACCGAGGTTACTGCTGAGAGAGAACTGGTGCCGTCAGGCGTAAGTCGGAGCGAAGGCGGCCTCGGGATTGGCCACCGGCCCCTTGTCACTCCAGTACGGAGAAAGTTTGCGCAGTTGTGCAACGATGGGCGGGACTTCCGCGATCACCCGGTCGATTTCCGCTTCGGTGTTGTAACGCGACAGCGAGAAGCGGATCGTGCCATGGGCGGCGGTGTAGGGAATGCCCATCGCCCGCATCACATGCGAAGGCTCGAGCGAGCCGGAGGTACAGGCAGAACCCGAACTGCCGGCAATGCCCACCTTGTTGAGCAGCATCAGAATGCCCTCACCTTCGATGTACTCGAAGGCGATATTGCAGGTATTGGGCAGGCGGTTAGAGACATCACCGGTCGGGAAGCAATGCGTGATCTGGCTGAGCAGGCCTTTTTCCAGCTTGTCGCGCAGACGCTTGACCGTGGTGTTCTCTTCTTCCATATGCTGCATCGCCAATTCACAGGCAACGCCGAGACCGACGATGGAAGCCGAGTTTTCGGTACCGGCCCGGCGACCGCGCTCCTGATGACCGCCACGCAACAGCGGGCGGAAGCGGCAACCACGGCGCAGATAGAGGACGCCTATCCCCTTTGGCGCGTGCAGCTTGTGGCCGGAGAGCGACAGCATGTCGATCTTGGTGCTTTTCAGATCGATGGGAATCTTGCCAACAGCCTGCACGGCATCGGTGTGGAACATGATGCCTTTGGCGCTGGCCAGCTCGGCCATTTCTTCCACCGGGAAAATCGTACCAGTCTCATTGTTGGCCCACATTACGGAAACGATGGCGACACGGTCGTTCAACAGCGACTTGTATTCGTCGATGTCGATCCGGCCCTTCTTGTCCACTTTCAGCTTATGGACGATATAACCTTCCTTCTCCAGCCATTCGCACAGCGTCAGGATGGCCGGATGCTCGACATTGGTCGTAATGACCGTATTGCGCTCCGGTTGCGCCTTGAGCGCAGAGAGAATCGCGGTCGAGTCGGATTCGGTGCCACAGGAAGTAAAGATGATTTCCGAGTCGTGTTCGGCACCGAGCAGCGCCTGAATCTGACCGCGGGCTTTCTTCAGCGCCTTGCCGACTTCACTGCCGAAGGCATGAATCGACGACGCGTTACCGAAATGCTCGGTGAAGAAAGGAAGCATGGCTTGCACGACGGCGGGATCGCAGCGCGTCGTGGCGTTGTTGTCGAGATAGATCGGTTCCATGGCGCAGTCCTTTGGTTTCTCTGTCGGGATTGGGGATTCTTACGCGTCGGCCGGCATGTGCGAGGACGGCAGGACCTGCACGAGTTCGCCCAGCGTTTCGATCATCTTCTGCTGAATGCCGCCCAGGGTAGCCGCTTCCATCATGCAGCCGGAACAGGCGCCCTTCAGGTGCACATAGATCTTCTTGCCCTGCACGTCGGCCAGTTCGACGTCACCGTGGTCACGCTGCAGCATCGGACGGACCGACTCCAGCACTTCCTGGATCTTGGCGATCTTCTCGACAATCGACAGCTTCTTGACCGGCGGCTTCGGTGCTTCCGGTGTTGCCGGGCAAGCCGGCGGCGGCGAGACTTCGCCCGGGCCGGCACGCTCGGCCATGACCTTGGCGAGAATTTCCTCGATACCTTCGTGACAGGCAGCACAACCACCGCCGGCCTTGGTATAGAAGGTAACCTCTTCAACCGTATTCAGGTTATTGGCCTTGACCACGTCTTCGATCATCACCGCGTCGATGGCAAAGCACTTGCAGATCAGGGCACCTTCTTCGTGGTCGTCGGACCACTCCTCGCCACGGTAATTGGCAATGGCGGCCTGCAGGGCTTCACGGCCCATCACCGAACAGTGCATCTTTTCCGGCGGCAGGCCGTCGAGATAGTCGGCGATGTTCTGGTTCGACACTTCAAGTGCCTGGTCCAGAGTCATGCCCTTGATGATTTCGGTCAGCGCCGAGGAAGAAGCGATCGCCGAACCGCAGCCGAAAGTCTGGAAGTGCGCATCCTGAATGATCTCGGTTTCCGGATCGACCTTGAGCATCAGGCGCAGCGCATCGCCGCACTGGATGGAACCGACGTCGCCGATACCGTTCGCTTCTTCAAGCGGGCCGGAGTTGCGCGGGTTGAAGAAGTGTTCGCGAACCTTGTCAGAGTATTCCCACATGTTGTCTGCTCCTTAAACCGAGAACGAGGAGCCGCAGGAACACTGGGCGCTGGCGTTGGGGTTGTCGAATTTGAAGCCGGTATGGGTCAGGGTGTCGATGAAATCGACCGTGACGTTGTCGATCATCGGCATGGTCATCGGATCGACCAGCAACTTGACGCCGTCGATTTCCAGCTCCCAGTCATCCTCGGCCTTCTCGGCTTCGAGCTTCATGCCATATTGCAGGCCGGAGCAGCCACCACCCGAAATAACCAGGCGCAGGCCGATAACCGGCGTTTCAGAACCACGAATAAAGCGTTGTACGGCTTTAACGGCAGCGGGGGTCAGATTGATCATGGCGTTTCTCCCAGAGTAGATGGGCTAATCATTGCAAGCCCTGTGCCATGCCGGGAAAAACCTATAAACAATTGAATCTATTGACTTGTTGCGCAACGACGCTTTGTCGCTTTTGCGACAATCACCCCAAAAGATGTTCGTAAGCGCGTCGCAAGAGTTCGCGCTCAAGCAAAGGCAGGCGGCGCGCCTCGGTAATGGCGATGAATTTCCCACCCTGTTTTTCCGCCGCTTCAAACGGCGGATCGATGCTGGTACAGGCAGCCAGCAACACGGCCTGATCGCCGTCCGCGGTATCGACCCAGACACAGAATTCGGCAACCGGCTCAAGCCCGCCTTCGGGCAGACCAAGCTGCTTCTCGGCGGCACGCAACGCGGCAGTCGGATGAAACTGCAGCGTCGGCGAGTAAGACTCGTCGCGCAGGACCGCCTGCTCCGGCAAAGGAGAAAAGGCAAGCACACTGTCGCCGAGCGTCATGAAGCGAACCCGGGCACTGGTACTTTGCTTGTGCAGGATGATCAGGCGAGGCAATTCAGTGGTTTCGCTCATATATATATGCAGCTCCAGGATAAATACGGATCAAGCGGCAAACGCGGCTATCACCGGATCGCCTTTCAACGCACCGGCACGCCCCCAGACCTGGACTGCCTCAACATAGTGTCCAGGCAAAGCAGGGTGCGGCAACAGCACTTGATACTCGGCGAAGACCCGACCGTCCGGAAACAGGGTCACCGTGCCATAGCGGGCCTTGCCGCGCCAGGTGCCGACCAGGCTGCGCTCCCCGGAATAGGGGTCAGCCTGTTCGACAAAGGCGGCCTCGGCCCAGACCGGCTCATCGCCGATCTCGAGGCCGAGTTTTTCCACCTGCCGGCGAATCGCCAGGCAAACTTCGACGCCCAGCAGCGGATCAGGGATGAGCTGACCCTCGACGCTCGACATCAAGGCCGACTCAGGCGGCCAGCGCTTCGTAGCTGAAGCAGCTCTTCGGACAGACGCGACCGCAGGCGGCACAGCCGATGCAATCGTTGATGTCCTTCAGCGTCATCTTGGCGGCAGCGCTTTCATCTTCGTCGTCATCCGCATCGGAATCGATCAGATCGAGCACATCGCGCGGACAGACCTTGTAGCAACGACCGCAACCAATGCACTTTTCCTGATTGATTTCGGTGACGAATTGCGGAACCCACTGGGTGCCGCCGCGAGTGAGGGCAGTGTACGAGGTACTCATGATTTAACCTTTCTGAATGGCTGCCAGCTTGGCATTGGCTTCTGCCCATGCCTTGCAGGCGTCGAACGTGGATTGGGCAAGGCCCGGGATTTCGAGATAACCGGCGGGCAGACGATCCTCAACCAGATCGTGCATTTGCGATGCCCACTCGGACGCAATGCGTTTGAGTTTTTTGACTTCCTTGTCCAAGTTTTTGATTTCTTCCTCGGTCAAGCTAACCTCCCTGTGACGACGATTTTGACGATAAAAAAGGTGTCGACCGTTCAGAGCCCGGCGACTTCGGGGTATTGCCCGATCCGCTCGAGGGCGATGCCGAGCAGCTTGTCGGCTTCGTCCTTCATCTTGGACAGGCTCGGGAAGCCGAAGCGATGCACGTCGCGCAGCGTCTTTTCAACGGCAACCAGCTTGCCGACGGTGATGATCGAACGACCAAAGCCTTCGTGCGTCAGATGGACGAGCGGCACGGCGAGCAACTTGCATTCCTTCTCGATCAACACGGCGATCGCGTTGTAGAAGGCTTTGACGCGCGAAATGGTCTCGTCATCCGGATCACCGATCAGGGGGATGCCAGCCTTGCGTTCCTTGGTCAGGATGTAGGGATCGAGGATCTTTTCGACCGTCCAGCCCGTGTAGGTACCGTAGGTGTCCAGGGCGCGCATCTGGCGAGCCATTTCCTTGACGAAGTCGGTTTCGAAGATCGGATCAGTGCTCATGGTGAAACTCCTGTTGTGAAACATTTGAATGACTGGATAGGGAAATCAGTTGCGGTGTCGGCAGCAAACCGGGAATCAGGCCGATCACAACGCGGGAAATGACGAGCGCCCCGAGAAAGCCGGCAATGGCACCGAGTGCCGTGGCGGCATCGCTACCGTCGAGCGTCGCGCCGAGTCCGGCGCCGAGCAGCATGGCGAAGGCGGGAAAGAGATAGCCGAGCAAGGCAGAAAGTGTCAGGCGGCTTTGCGGCAGAACGATGCTGACCGCGTCACCAACCCGCAGATCCGGCCCGGCCGGCAGGGTCAGCAAGGTTGCCGCCCGCCCGCTCGCCATCTTGCCGATGCCGCAGGAGCCGCCCTGACCGCAGGACGAACAGCCGGCGGTTTCCATGGCGACGATCGCCTGGTCGGCCTCGATGCGCTGGACGATGCCGCGATGTTCGATCATGCCGGCACTCATCCCTGCCAACCCTCTTCTTCCATGCTGGCGAAGCGGTCCTCGGTCTTCTTGGCCTGCAGGGCAACGGCCCGATCAACCCAGGCCACACCACCTTCGTTCATCGCCCGGGAAATCTCGCCCAGCAGGTCGTCGACCGCATCGACCTCATTGGTGCGGATCGGCTGAATGCCCTTGGCCATCAGTTTCTTGATCGCCGAGGCGCCGATCGCCATGACGTAGACCGCCGCACAGCCTTCGAGGAAATCGACCTTGGCGATCAACTTGTCCTCGTTGCCGTCCATGGCCTCCTCGGCAAATTCGCCGATGCCGACCAGGGTCGCCTTGTCGGGCGTCACCTCGTAGATGGCGAAGGCTTCGGCGGCACCGAAGTGCTGATTGACGCGCAGGCGGTCGGTGGTGGCGAAGGCAACCTTGATCATGGCAGCGGGCTCCTGCTTAGTGGACCAGACCAGCTGCAGACGACGCGATGACATGTTGTTTGCCGGAGCCGCAGTTGTCGCGGTCGTCGGCCCAGTAGCTTGATCGATAGGGTTCGGGTTCATGGTGTTGCCCCAGCATCAGGTTGGCGAGATCGAAAAGGGCTTGCCGCGTACCGCGGTAACCCACCCAGGTGCGGGCATAACCGCCCACGTGGTCGTACTGCGGGAAGCCGGCGCGCAGCAGCGGCAGGCCAAGACGGTGCGCGGTATCGACGGCATGCGAGTTGGCGATGACCAACTGCGCACCGGCTGCCCGCGCCTGCTTTTCCATGTCTTCGAGATCGCCGACAATGACTTTCCCGATCGGCAGCGACGCCAGGCTTTCGTGCTTGGCCGGACTCACCGCGCTGACGATTTCGGCGCCCATGCTGGTCAGGAAGCGCACCTGCATGCCGAGCAGGTCAGGATCGGCAGCCAGCGCGATGCGCGCGAAACCGATCATGAAATGACTGTCGACCATGGCGTCCTGCAACTGGGCACGATGGCGTTCGATTTTTTCCGGCACTGGTTTGCCGGAAATGTCGGCCAGCGCCTGCGTGAAGGCATCGCAATCATCGAGGCCCATCAGGCCATCAAAACGGAAGTCGGGCACGCCCGTACGCTCCTTCAGGATATTGGCCGCCTTGCCGAGCGAGGGGCCGATCACCAGCGTAGCGGTCGACTCGCCCATGGACTCGATTTCCGTGCGCGGCGTACCGCCTATGGTCAGCGACGAGGTTTCCGCTTCGACCAGGTGGCCGTCCAGCGAATCGCCGATATCCGGCACAACGACCGGACGCAGGCCGAAAGCCTCGACCCAGTCCTTGATCGCCTCAATGTCGCCCGGCGTCAGCATCGCCGAAGCCAGCACATTGACCTGCTTCGGCCGCTTGCCGACGCAACTGCTCGACGGCACCAGCGTCTGGATCAGCGACTCGATGGCCAGCGCGTAGCCGCTTTCCAGGCAACCGACGTAGTCCGGCGTATTGACCGGCACCACGGCGACATGCGCGAACTCGGGATGCGCGGCGCGGAATTCCTTGACCGAGCGCAGGATGTCGGTGCCCTGCGTTTCCGACAAACCGGTGGTGACCAGGCCGATGATGTCCGGCTTGCTCTTGTCGGACAGCGTCGCCAGAGCTTCGATGATGTTCTCGTCGGCGCCCATGATGGTCGACACCTGATCCATGGCCGTCGTCTGCAGCGGAATCGGCTCGCGGAAATGGCGCACGAAAAACACCTTGCCGAAAGCGGTACACCCCTGCGAGCCATGCATCAGCGGCAGGCTGCGGTTAAGCCCGAGAAAGGCGAGCGAAGCGCCGATCGGCTGGCTGACCTTGAGAGGATTGACCGCCAGCGCCTTCTTGGATTGGATGATTTCGGCCATTTGGACATCGTCCTGATGAGATTGCCTTCATCCGAGCAAGGAACGCGCCAAGGAGCGATTTCATTTAAAAACAACAATTTGCAACAAGATCACACTGTCACAAAACCGACAATGGCACTTCGCCATAAACACGAAGCACGACAATCACGAAGCCATATGACGAGGCTCAGCCCTGCCTCCTGCATTACTTGAGCACCATTGGCAACGCGCGCATTCAGCCCATGCCGAAAATCGGCATTTTTACGCGGTCGACCGCTACAAGGCAGGAAATGCAGGAACAAGACGGAAGGCTCACCCCGCATCCGCGGCGAAATTGCCGCCGCCCCGTTCGCCATCGGCGAATTCAGTATGGCCACTGGCGTGCCCTACGCGCGGCCGGAACAGTCAGTATCACGGAGGGAGGCACTGAGGTCGCCGGTTAGACGGTCGGCCACATCGTCTTTCACCAGTTGAAATATCAGATGGCAGCGCGAACAGGCTCGATCCCGACCGCACTGGATCGCCCGGACGCGTGCGCCGGAGCATCGGCAAGATGCTGCGCGCCGGCCAAATTCGTGTCTGCGCGGACGTTGACCGGTAGCTTGCCGCCACGCGATCACCCTTCACCCAGGCTGCAACGCGCCCGGCGAATGACGCCGGGCGTCGTCAGGCGGTGAGCACAGCGCCCGAGACAGCCCCCTTGGCCCACGTTGCCGGCTTCCTGACGGCCGCCCAGACCGGGCTTTCCATCGACAGCGCCAGCTGGCGGGCGAGTTCGACCATGCCGCTGTAGCCGGCGTAGCCGAATTCGCGCTCCTGGTTGATGTCGAGGAAGGGAATGCGTGCCTTCAAGGCGGTGTAGAGATTGCGCCCGCCGGCGATCAGGATGTCAGCCTTGTACTCGTGATAGGTCGAGAGTAGCGCCTTGGGGCTGCCGTCGTCGATCATTTTGGTGTCTTCGCCCATCAGTTCGCGGATGCGTGCCTTGTCTTCTTCGGTCGATTTCTTGGTGCCGGTGGCCACGACCTTCATGCCCAGATCCTGCAGCGCGGAAACGATGGACCACGACTTGACGCCGCCGGTATAGAGCAGGACGCGCTTGTCTTTCAGGCGAACACGCCAGGCATCGAGCTCGGCGTTCGATTTGGCTTCCTCGCGGGCGATGACGGCTTCGGTACGCGCCATGAGGTCGGGGTCGCCGATCAACTTCGCAAAATCACGCAGCGCGTTGGAAACATCGGCGACGCCGTAGAAACTGCCTTCGAAGAAGGGAATGCCGAAGTCGTCCTGCATCTTGCGCGCCACATTGAGCAGCGCCTTGGCACAGACGACCATATTCACCCTGGCGCGGTGCATGGTTTGCACCTCATGGAAGCGCGCATCGCCGGACAAGGTGCACAGGATGCGCAGGCCCAGCTCGTCGAAGAGCGGCGCGACATTCCAGAATTCGCCGGCGATGTTGTATTCGCCGATCAGATTGACGTCGTAGGTCGGCAGACCGTCGGCACGCGGCGCGGCCGGCGCCGGTTCGGCGGTGCCGATGACATGCTTGAACATCGCCTCACCGGCCAGGCGATTGCCGAGATTCTTGGTGCCATAGAAACCGGCCGCATCGACCGGGATCACCGGCGTACCCCAGCGCGCCGAGGCATCGCGGCAGACGGCTTCGATATCGTCACCGATCAGCGCCGTGACGCAGGTGTTGTAGATGAAGACCGCTTTCGGCGCGTAGCTGTCGATGGCCTGCTTGATCGCATGGAACAGGCGCTTTTCGCTACGCCCCATGACCACGTCGGTTTCCGACAGGTCGGTGGTCATGCCGATCTTGTACAGCGTCACGCCGCTCGACCGGGTGCCGCGGTTGTCCCAGGAGGAACCGGCACAGGCGATCGGGCCGTGCACGATGTGCGCGACATCGGCGATCGGCAGCAGCGCGATCTGCGCGCCGTCGAAAGAGCAGCCACCTGCCGTCGCCCCCGGCTTGGGTTTGGCGCAGCCGGACTTTTCCTTGGTATTGTGGGTACAGGCGGGCTCGTCGAGCAGGGCTTGGATTTCGCTGGCTTTCATGCTGTTCTCCAGAGGTTCTGGATAACAGTTAGCAAGACGGGTGCCACCCGCAATTCATTGTTTTATAACAAAAAACAAAGACCGGAACTTGTCGCCAATGCGACAAGCCCCGGCCCGTACGACAAAAAACCCTTACAGAACCAGCTGATCGCGCAGCTTGGCCAGCATCTTCGGACCCATGCCTTTGGCCTTGCAGACGTCTTCCAGACTGGCGAACGGACGCGCTGCGACGATCGCGCGTGCGACGCTGGGCGGCAGACCCTTGACCGCGGCCAATTCTGCCTCGCTGGCGGTGTTGACCGATACGGCCCTGGCTTCGCTCTTGGCCGCAGCCTTCTTGGCGGCCTTGCCCGGTTTAGCTACCTTGTCTGACTTGGCCGGCTTGTCTGCCTTGGCCACCGTTTCCTTGGCGACCTCGGCGACCGGCACCTTCTTGGTGGCAGCGGGCTTGGCCTTTTCGGCAGGGACAACCGCAACAGCCACCGGCGCCGCAAGCGGAGCAACCGCAGCGATATTGCGGTAATCGCGGGTCACGTAACCGGCCGGCGTCCATTCGCGCAGCATCACGGTCAGCGCCGCGCCAGCCAGCGGCAACGCAGCCGGCACGCTGTAGTGGCAGGCCGACCACTGCTCGCCACCGGCCAGGGTACCAAGAATGACCGTCGCCACCGGCGTACCCACCCAGCTGCCGCCGGCGTAGGGAGCATCGAGTGCCCAGACTTCGAGCGACAAGGTACCGCTCAGATTGTCGGCAGCGCGCGGGTTGCCGATCGCATCGATGTTCAGTTCGGCCATACCTTCAGCCAGCGCGCAGGAAACATTGCCTTCGAGCAGCGGCTGGAAAAAGCGTTCGCGCACCGGGTAGACCGCCAGGTCACGCAACTCGGCCTGACCGTCGGCAGCAAAGGAAACGAGGGCCAATGCCAGCGCCTGATCAGCTGTCCCGGCCGGCAGCATGGCTGCACACTCGGCATTCACCTGCACTCCGCCGGCAACCGGCCAGACCGCCTGCTCGGCCAGCTTGACCCCGCACAAACCATCGAAGAAACCGGCTTCACTGGCCCACAACTGCAGCGCCCAATTGGCACCCGCCGTCAGATCGGCATCGGAAAAACTCACTTCGGCATTGAGATGCACGAAATCGCCAGCGAAACGGTAACCATGGTTGTCACCGATACGGGTCATGCAGCTGGATACATTAGTCATGAAAACGGCCTATTCAGCGTATAAAAAGGCGCGCATTATAGAATTGATTTTTCTTTTTTTATCATATAGTTAGTTAATATTTTTACGCACAATCATGGTGCAAAAACAGAACGCTTTTTGTCACAAACCCGACATGAAAAAGGGGCTCCGCAGAGCCCCTTTTTCATTCGAACAGCAGCCGGATCAGTGAGCGACCGGTGCCTCGACCGCAGCCGGCGCCGGAACGGCAAGCGCCTTGTGATGCGCATCCGGATGCCAGCCCAAAGTCGCCAGCAGGACTGCGAAGCCGACGACATAGGCAAGCACGACGTGCCAGCCGTGGCGCAACCACTGGGCGGCCGATTTGGCTTGCGGGAACATGCTCGACAAGGCGACCCCCGCCGACGAGCCGAACCACAGCATCGAACCGCCGAAGCCGACGGCGTAGGCCAGGAAGCCCCAGTCATAGCCGCCCTGACGCAAGGCCAGCGCGGTCAGCGGAATATTGTCGAACACGGCAGAGATGAAGCCGAGCGCCAGGGCGGACTGCCAGGATGCCTGCGGCAGTTGCTCGACCGGCATCATCGAGGCGCAGGTGACCAGGGAAAGCAGGAAGATCGAACCCTTGACGGTATCCGGCAGCAACTCCCAGTCATGGCGACGCACCGGAATGGTCAGGATGATGGCCGTCCAGACGGCAACCCCGATGAAGGGGAAGTGATCAGCCAGCTCGGGGTAATTGACGTTGATCGTGACATTGGTCGCAACGGCAAAGACCAGCATCAGGCCGACGATGAAAATGCGGCCCCAATCGACATGCGTATGCTCGTGCGCGCCCTTGATGATCGGCGAGTAGGCGTGCTGCTGCTTGGCGCCGAAATAAGCAATGATGAGCAGCGCGACGCCGGCCGCGACATAAGCGTCAAGAACCACCAGCGGGCTGATGCCGTCGATCCACATCATGGTCGTCGTCGTATCGCCGACCACCGAACCCGAGCCGCCGGCATTGGAAGCCGCCACGATGGCGGCCAGATAGCCGACATGCACCTTGCCCTTGAACAACTGGTGCGCCATGGCGCCGCCGATCAGGGCAGCGGCAATGTTGTCGAGGAAGCTGGAAATCACGAAGACCATGACCAGCAGGACGAAGCCGCCCTTCCAGTCGTTCGGCAGGAATTTCGGCAGAATGACCGGCACGTGGCTCTTCTCGAAATGCCGCGCGAGCAGCGCGAAACCAGTGAGCAGGCAGAACAGGTTGGCCAGCGTCACCCACTCATGTCCGAGATGGCCGAAGAAACCGGCGATGCCGAGGCCGGTCTTGAAGCCGGTAAAGATGATCTTGTACAGGCTGATCGTCGCCAGGCCGGTCAGGGCAACGTACAGCGTGGCATTGTGGAAAAGCGCCACGCCGAGCAGGGTCAGCGCAAAAAGGATGAAGTCGACCGGGATGCCACCCACCATCGGCAGCGTGTCGGCCGCCTGGGCGAGTGACGGAAAAAGGACGAGCAGGGGCAACAAGCGGTACATGGCTGAAAATTCCACAAAAAAGAAAATCTGTAAAAAGCCCGGCAGAGCCGGGCTTTTCGGGAGGCAGGGCTTAGCCCATCGCCTTCAATTGCTGGATGATTTCCCCGGCCATCGGCTGGGCATCACCGTAGAGCATGCGGCAATTGTCGGTGTAGAACAGGGCGTTTTCAACTCCGGAATAACCCGTACCCTTGCCGCGCTTGATGACGATCACGTTCTGCGCCTTGTCGGCATCGAGAATCGGCATGCCGTAGATCGGGCTGGTCTTGTCGGTACGCGCGCTCGGGTTGACCACGTCGTTGGCACCGATGATCAGCGCCACGTCGGCCTGGCCAAACTCGCCGTTGATTTCCTCGAGGTCGAAGATCTTGTCGTACGGGACACCGGCTTCCGCCAGCAGCACATTCATGTGCCCCGGCATGCGCCCGGCCACCGGGTGGATGGCGAACTTCACCTCGACCCCGGCTTCTTCAAGAATCGCCGTCATTTCCCAGACCTTGTGCTGCGCATGCGCCACCGCCATGCCGTAGCCGGGCACGATGATGACCTTGCTGGCGTAGCGCATCATTGCCGCCGCGTCGATCGCACCGACTTCCTTCATCGTGCCGGTGATCGCCTCGCCCGGACCGCTCGCCACCATCGGCGTGAAGAGGATGTTGGTCAGCGGCCGGTTCATCGCCTTGGCCATCAACTGGGTGAGCAGCGTACCAGCGGCACCGACCACAATACCGGCGATGATCAGCGCCGGATTGCCCAGCACGTAGCCTTCGAAACCGACCGCCAGGCCGGTGAAGGCATTGAACAGCGAGATCACGACCGGCATGTCGGCGCCGCCGATCGGCAGCGTGACGATCAGGCCGAGCACCAGGGCAACCGCGAAGAAGCCGAAGATCAGCTCCGGCTGGGCCGGCGCCATGACGACCATGGCGCCACCAAGAGCGACGGCAACCAGGGCCAGCACGACATTGACCGCATTCTGGGCCGGCAGGCGATGCGCTTTCTTGAGCACTCCCTGCAGCTTGGCCCAGGCGACGCAGGAGCCGGTGAAGGAGACGGCACCGATCAGGGCACCGACCACCGCCAGGATGGTGGTGACCACGCTGTGCGCATCGCCCTTGGCAAACTCGATGGCGGCAATCGCCGCCGCCGCGCCGCCGCCCATGCCGTTGTAGATGGCGACCATCTGCGGCATGTCGGTCATCTTGACCTTCTTGCCGGAGATCCAGGCCACCGCCCCGCCAAGCACCAACGCCAGGGCCATCAGCGCCAGGTTCTGCAGGCCGGGAATCAGGAAGGTCGCAGCAATCGCCAGCAGCATGCCGTAGCCGGCGATGACGATGCCCTTGCGGGCAGAAGCCGGCGAGCCCATGCCCTTGAGACCGAAGATGAAAAGCAGTGCGCCGGCGTACCAGGCACCTTGAACGTAGATAGGCAGCGTCATGATCAAGCCTCCTTCTTCTTGAACATGGCGAGCATGCGCTCGGTGACCACGTAGCCGCCGGCCGCGTTGGCCGCGCCGAGGGCAACAGCGAAGAAGCCGATGGCCTGCTGCACCGGGGTGTCAGCCGTACCCAGCATGAGCATGGCGCCGACCACGACCACGCCATGCACGAAGTTGGAACCGGACATCAGCGGCGTGTGCAGGATGACCGGCACCTTGGCGATGATCTCGTAGCCGGTGAAGGCGGCGAGCGTGAAGATATACAAAGCGAGCAAACCGTCCATCATGCGTCTCCCAAAACCTGCTTCACGGTGGCGTGCACCGTTGCGCCGTCCTTGCAGAGCAAGGTGCCGGCCACCACTTCATCGCTCCAGTCGAACTCGAGCTTGCCGTCCTTGATCCACGGCGACAGGAAGTTGTAGAGGTTCTTGGCATACAGCTCGGAAGCATGCGTCGGCATGCGCGACGGCAGGTTGAGCGGGCCGTGAATATTGACGTCGTTGGCGACGACATGTTCGCCAGGCTGGGTCAGCGCGCAGTTGCCACCGGATTCGGCGGCCATGTCGACGATGATGGCGCCGTATTTCATGCGTTTGATCATGTCGACCGTAATGATCACCGGCGCCTTCTTGCCGGGAATGGCTGCCGTAGTGATCACGACATCGGCCATTTCGACCGCCTTGGCGAGCTTTTCGGCCTGCTGCGCCTTTTCCTCGGCGGAAAGTTCGCGCGCATAACCGCCGGCCCCGTCAGCCGAAACGCCGGTATCGACGAACTTGGCGCCAAGCGATTCGATCTGCTCCTTGGCGGCAGCCCGGACGTCGTAGGCTTCAACCATGGCGCCGAGGCGCTTGCAGGTGGCGATCGCCTGCAGGCCGGCAACGCCGGCCCCGATCACCAGCACGCGTGCCGGACGGATGGTGCCGGCCGCCGTGGTCAGCATCGGGAAAAACTTGGTACAGCGGGCCGCGGCGATCAGGCCGCACTGGTAGCCGGCACAGGCGCCCTGGCTGGACAATGCGTCCATGCTCTGGGCGCGCGAGATGCGCGGCAGCAATTCGAGCGAGAAGGCGGTGATCTTGCGGGCATTGAGCGCCGCCAGCCGAGCCTTGTCCTCGAAGGGTTTGAGCAGACCGATCAACACCGCACCTTCGGGGATTTCTGCAATTTCCTCGAGAGTGGGCGGGGTCACGCGCAAAATCAGGTCGGCGCCGCGGTAGATTCCCTGCACGCCCTGACTGAAAGTGGCCCCTTCATAGGTCGAATCCATGAAGTGGCTTTCCAGCCCCAGCGTATTCTCGAGGACGAATTTCGCCCCCAAAGCCTGGAATTTCCTGGCCGTTTCCGGCACAAGTGCGACGCGATGTTCTCCCGGTGCACTTTCGCGCACCACACCGATAGTTAAAGACATAGTGTTTATTCTTCTTCGTTCGTGTCCCGACGTGGGACGGTTTCCGGATCGGCGATGATCGGCCGGTAAATTTCGATACGGTCACCCGGTTTAAGGGCGGCCTCCAACTTTACCAGACGACCGAACACACCGACTTTCTGAGTTGCCAAATCAATGTGCGGAAACTGCTTGAGCACACCCGAACGTTCGATCCCTTCTGCAACGGTCGACTCGTCCGGAACCTCGATATTCAACCAGATCTGCTGTCCTGGTTCTGAATAAGCAATGCCGATCTGCATTTTCTTCTCCCTTTAAGCAACAAGCGGTGCTGCACCACCACTTGCATTCTTTGCCCGCGCTTCTGCCCGCTGCTCCATGACCCGCTTGCCGGCAAGCAGGAAGCCGAGCACGGCGAAAGCGCCCGGCGGCAGGATCATCAGCAGGGCACCACCGTAACCTGGCAGTTTCATTTCGAGGAACGCGAAAGACGGACCGAGCAGGTTCGAAGCCTGCGCAAACAAGGTACCTGAACCGAGAAACTCGCGGATCAGGCCGATCAGGGTCAGGGCGCCGGTGAAACCCAGCCCCATCGCCAGACCATCGACCGCCGAGGCGAACACGCCGTTCTTGACGGCATAGGCTTCGGCGCGGCCGAGAATGGCGCAATTGACCACGATCAGCGCGATGAACAGGCCGAGTACCTTGTAAAGATCGTGCATCCAGGCATTCATGACCATATCGACGACAGTCACCAGGGTGGCGATCAGGACCACGAAGACCGGGATCCGCACCTGCGAACTGACCGTGTGCCGGATCATCGAGACCAGGATATTGGAGACCACCAGCACCGCCGTGGTCGCCAGCCCCATGCCGAGACCGTTGGTGCCACTCGTCGTCACCGCCATGGTCGGGCACAGGGCCAGCATCTGCGAGAACACGACGTTCTGTTCCCACAGGCCGTCCTTGATGATGCTGCCGTAGTTCTCCCCCGAGGGGACTTCTTTCAGGGCGTCACTCATGATTTGTCTCCGAGAATTTCCTTGCGATGCGCGGCGTAGAAATCCAGCCCGCCCTTGACCGCCTTGACCACGGCGCGCGGCGTGATGGTGGCGCCGGCAAACTGGTCGAAAACGCCGCCGTCCTTCTTGACTGCCCATTTCTCGGGCGCCGGATTACCCAGCGACTTGCCGTCGAAATCCTTGATCCACGGTGCCTTGGAGAGCTCGATCTTGTCGCCCAGACCCGGCGTCTCGGCATGTTTGAGCACGCGCGCACCGAGCATCTTGCCGTCGGCATCGACCGCCATCAGGATGACGATATCGGCGGCATAACCACGCTCGGCCACCTTGAAAATCGCCCCCTTGACCACCCCGCCCTGGCGGGCGCGGTAAATGGTGACGGTTTTGCCCTTGTTTTCGAGGTCGACCGTATCGTGCAGAAAATCGTTGTCGGCAAAGCCTTGCGGCAGCACTTCGGCCAGCGAGTCGCGCAAATCCTTGGCTTCGGCTGCCGCGATGGCGCCGGCGGTAGATTCAGAGACCCAGGCCAGGGCGCCGCTGGCCAGCAGCGCAAAAACGCCGAGCAGGACGGGCTGGTAACCCAGTTTTTCACGTATCGATGCAAATCCCATCTCAGGCCCCCTTCTTTTCCGGAATGCTCAACGGCTTGCCCTTGCGGTCACGGCCAAGGATGCGCGGCTTGACGAAGCGATCGATGACCGGCGTCATGGCGTTCATCAGCAGAATCGCGAAAGCCATCCCCTCCGGATAAGCGCCCCAGGTGCGAATGACCCAGGTCAGCAAACCGACGCCCAGACCGAAGATGAGTTGTCCGGCGCCGGTATTCGGCGAGGTCACATAGTCAGTCGCGATGAAGAAAGCGCCGAGCATCGCTGCACCGGAGAGCAGATGCGCCGAAACGCTCAGGTAATGCCCCGGATCGATGGCATGGCCGATTGCGGCAGGAATCGCCAGACCCGCCAGTACCGCCAGCGGCGTATGCCAGGTGATGATGCCGCGCGCCAGCAGGTAGAGGCCGCCGCCAAGGATCAGCAAGGAAGCCGACTCACCGAAGCTGCCGGCCCGCGTACCGAGCCACGACAGGGCCGGCGCCTGGGCACCGGCGAGCGAATGCAGCAGGTCGATGCCGCGCGACATTTCGGTCTTGGAAAAACCGAGCAGCGAAGCACTGGCCATCGCATCCGGCAACGGCAGGCTGGTCAGGAAAATGCGCAGACCGTCGATGAAGTCGGGCGCGGCCAGCGAAGTCAGCGGCAGGGGGAAAACCCACTGGGTCAGCGGCACGGGGAAGGAGATCAGCAAGGCGACGCGGGCCACCATGGCCGGATTGAAGACATTCTGGCCCAGACCACCGAACACCTGCTTGCCGATCACGATCGCGATGAAACCGCCGAGCACGGCAACCCACCAGGGCGCCCAGGGCGGCAGGGTCATCGCCAGCAGCCAGCCGGTGAGCATGGCCGAGCCGTCGAACAGGGTGCCCTTGAAACGCTGCCGCCCCATCAGCTTGAGCGACAGGGCCTCGAAACCGAGACAGGACAGGACGGTGAGCAGGAAGAGGAAGACCGACGGCCAGCCGAACAGCCAGAAGCCGAACAGCGTCGCCGGCAGCAGCGCCAGCTGGACGCGGAACATGGTCAGGGTGACCGAATTGCCGCCGTGCGCGTGCGGCGAGGCGATCGGTGGCGCAGTCAGGCTGCTGGTGCTCATGCGGACTCTCCTTGTTTGGCCGCTTCGGCAGCGGCGGCGGCCGCCGCTGCTGCAGCCCGTTCGGCCTTGCGTTTGGCGGCAGCCTCGACCTTCTCGCGCTGCTCGCGCTCGAGACGTTCCTGACGTTGCAGGGCCATTTTCTTGGTCGCCTCGGTGCGCAGCTTGTTGCGCTCACGGGCGTAGAGATCGCCCTTGGCGTGGTAGAAATACTGGACCAGCGGGATGTGCGAGGGGCAGACGTAGGCACAGCAGCCGCAGGCGATGCAGTCGGCCAGACCGAGATCGGCGGCGGCATCCATTTCGTCGTTGCGGATGCGCGCGCTCATTTCGAGCGGCAGCAAGCCCATCGGACAGGCCTTGACGCAGCTGCCGCAGCGGATGCAATCCTCGACCTCGCCACCTGCCGCCTCGTTGGCGTCGAGCAGCAGGATGCCGCTGGTGCCCTTGATCACCGGCACCCGCATGTGGGGCAGGATGGTGCCCATCATCGGCCCGCCCATCACCAGCTTGGCGACGTCGCCCGTCGTGCCGCCGGTGAAGGCGACCAGATCGCTGATCAGCGTGCCGAGCGGCACTTCGTAATTGCCTGGCGTCGCCGCAGCGCCACCATTCAGGGTCATCACCCGGCTGACCAGCGGCCGGCCGAGACAGACCGCCTGCTGCACGGCGTAGGCCGTACCGACGTTATGGACGATGACGCCAACGTCGGCGGCACGCGCATCGGACGGCACTTCGCGCCCGGTCAGTTCGACGATGAGCTGGCGGTCGGAACCCATCGGGTAACGCGCCGGCACCGGGAAAATCGTGACATTGTCGAAACGGGCTGCGGCCTCGCGCATCGCGGCGATCGCTTCCGGCTTGTTGTCTTCGATACCGACCTTGGCCTCACCGGCGCCGGTCGAGATCAGCATCAGGCGGATACCGGTCACGATGTCGGCGGCGCGGTCGCGCATCAGGCGGTCATCGCAGGACAGGTAGGGCTCGCACTCGCTGCCGTTCATGATCAGCGTGTCGATTTTCGAACGGCGACCGAGATTGAGCTTGACCGAGGACGGGAAGGTGGCACCACCCAGACCGACCACACCGGCGGCGGCGACACGTTTGGCGATGTCCTCGGGCGAGAGCGAGAAGGGATCAGTGATGACTTCGGTTTCGACCCAGGCATCCTCACCATCGCTGTCGATCGAGATCGCCATGCCGGGCAGGCCGGAAGCGTGCGGCGCGGTGATTTCGCCGATCGCGCTGATCGTGCCGGAAGTCGAGGCATGCAGCGGCGCCGAGATGTTGCCCTGGGCGGCGGCAATCAGCTGGCCCTTCCTGACCTTTTCGCCGACCAGCACGATCGGCCGGGACGGGGCGCCGACGTGCTGCGACAGCATCAGGTGCAGGCGCGGCGGAATCGGCAGCTTGCGGGTCGGCACGTCGGAGGCCGGCCGTTTGTGGTCGGCCGGATGGACACCCCAGTCCTTGCCGAGGAAATGCTTGAAGAGGTTCATGAATCCCATGTTGATCTCACGCAGCCAGAGGTTTGGGCATGACCCAGTGTTGCAGGGTCACCGGCACCGGCGTCATCACCAGGGCCTCGGTCGGGCATTTTTCGATGCAGGCACTGCAACCGGTACAAGCCTCGCGCAGCACGTTGTGAATCTGCTTGGCGGCACCGAGGATGGCGTCGGTCGGGCAGACCTTGCTGCAGCGGCAGCAGCCGATGCATAGCTCTTCGGCGACCAGCGCGATTTTCGGGCCGTCATCGACCATGCCGGACAGGTCAACTTCTATCCCCAGTTTCTCGGCGATTGCCGCCGCCAGCGCCTTGCCGCCCGGCGGGCAGCAGGTCGGCGCGGCCGAACCGTCGACGATGGCCTCGGCGGCACCGGAACATCCCGGGAAGCCGCATTGACCGCAGTTGGAGCCGGGCATCAGGGCGAGCAGTTCCTCGACCACCGGATTCCCCTCGACGCGCAGGAACTTGTTGGCAATGCCGAGCAGGATGCCAAAAGCGGCACCAAGCAGGGTCAGGCTGAGAATGGCAACGATCATTGTTATCTCCCTTAGACGTTCAGGCCGGAGAAGCCCATGAAGGCGAGCGCCAGCAGGCTGATGGTGACGAAGGCGATGGGCGCCCCGACGAAGGCGCCGGGCACACGCGCCAGGGCGACGCGTTCGCGCAGACCGGCGAAGATCAGCAGCACGATGGTGAAGCCGAGCGCCGAGCCGAAACCGTAGAGCAGGCTCTTGAACAGGCTGAACTCCTGCTGCACGTTGAGCAGCGCAATACCGAGCACGGCGCAATTGGTGGTGATCAGCGGCAGGTAGATGCCGAGCGACTGGTAGAGACCGGGACTGGTCTTCTTGATGAACATCTCGGTGAATTGGACGACCGAGGCAATGACCAGAATGAAGGTAAGGATGCGCAGGTAACCCAGGCCGAGCGGCGTCAGCAGCCAGGTATCAAGCATCCACGAGGCCGCCGTGGCGAGCATGATGACGAAGGTCGTCGCCAGCCCCATGCCGAGCGCGCTATCGACGCTTTTCGAGACGCCCATGACCGGACAGAGGCCAAGGAACTTGATCAACACGACGTTATTGACCAGCGCGGTGGAAATTAACAGGAGAATAAATTCGCTCATGGCTTTCGGATTCCAGTTTTACCGCCTGCCTCTCTGCACAAGGCGTGCCAAATCGCCAGCACCTCCCGCAAACCCGCGTCGATGCACGATTTTGCGGTCGACGCACCAAAACAGGGCAAAACCAGAGGGGTAGCAATGTCGCAAAGACGACACGAATTTCGTCGCATTTGCTCCGCAAGCCTGACGGCAAGCCGCCTTCGCGACGACCTGCAGCGAGCGGCACGGAACCTGCTTATTACGGAGCAAACACCCATACGACCAGACCAAACGTACTAATCAGGAGCATGACCATGTCGGCTGTCCCCAGTGCCCAGGCACCCATCGCGCAAAAGACGGAACTGCCGCCCGAGGCCTATCGCCAGGCGGTCGACCAGGCGGATCTGGCGATTTCGATCACCGATCCCAAGGCCAACATCCTCTTCGCCAACGAGGCCTTTGCCCGCGTCACCGGCTACACCCCCGACGAAATCATCGGCCAGAACGAGTCCGTACTCTCCAATCACACCACCCCGCCCGAGCTGTACAAGTCGATGTGGAGCGAATTGGCCGCCCAGCGGCCGTGGACCGGCAAGCTGCTCAATGTCAGGAAAGGTGGCGAACGCTATCTCGCCGAACTACACATCTCGCCGGTGGTGGACAGCAAGGGCAAGACCACGCACTTCCTGGGCATGCACCGCGACGTCACCGAGATGCGCCGCCTGGAAAGCATGGTGCTCAACCAGAAGCAGCTGATCGAATCGGTCGTCGATTCCGCTCCGATGGCTTTTGCCCTGCTCGACCAGAAGGGCCGTGTCATTCTCGACAACCAGGAATACAAGAAACTGGTCAGCGACCTGCGCGTCAAGGAGCCGGCTCACACCCTGCTCGACAGCGTCATGCCGAACTGGCTGGAAAGCCTGGCCAGCGCCCCCGGCAAATGCGGCTTTGTCAGCCGTGAAGCGCGCATCGACCGTGCCGCCGGGCGCCCGCGCTGGCTGTCGGTCAGCTCATCGGTGATCGAGATGCACGGCGACGAAGCGGACAGCTATCTCCACACCGGCGGCAAGCCGGGCCTGCTGCTGGTCATCTCCGACATCACCTCCCTGCGCGAAGAGCAGGAAAAGGCGCGCGCCGCCGTGCTGCAGGCCGTGCTGGCCGACGAGGAACGCACCGCGGCGATTCGCGAAGGCCTCTCGGCCGCCATCTTCCGTCTCGAAGAACCTATGAATGTCATGGCCTCGGCCGCTTCCGTGCTGCAACGCCGCGACCCGGCCAGCGCCGGCGTGTTGCAGCAGGCCCTGGCAGCCAGCCGCGAGCACATGGAAATGCTGCGCCAGGTCATCCCGCAGAGCCCGCAGGAAATCGCCGTGCGCATCAACATCAACGAAATCCTGCGCGACGTCCTGGAAATCTGCACGCCGCGCCTGCTTGCCGCCGGCGTCATCGTCGACTGGCAGCCGGCCGCGACCCTGCCGCCGATCATCGGCCGCCCGCTGCAATTGCGCATGCTGTTCAAGGCCCTGGTCGATAACGCCATCGAAGCCATGAACATCAAGGGCTGGAAACGCCGCGAACTGAGCCTGACCAGCGCCGTCGAGCGCGACTGCGTGGTCATTGCCGTGCTCGACACCGGCCCGGGCATTCCGCACGAATGGCGGCACAAGGCCTTCGAACCCTTCTTCACGGCCAAGAACGGCAGCGGCCGCCATATCGGCACCGGTCTGTCGCGCGCCCAGCAGGTCGTCGCCGACCACGGCGGCATCATCGACCTGGCTGAAAGTCCGAGCGGCGGTTGCGCGGCAATCGTCGAATTCCGTCTCGACGGCGACCCGATCTAAGAAAAAGAAAAAGGGAACAGCATGCACGAACACATCATCCATTCTGCCGACGAGTGCCCGCCCCCGGGCGGCTACTGTCGAACGCACGAGCTGAACATCCTGCTGCTCGCCGCGCTCTACGCAGTCAGCCGGGTGCTCAGCCGCTCGCTCGCCTTCAATGAAACGTTGCGCGACGTCCTGCGCGTCCTGCACGACGAAGCCGGCCTGACGCGCGGCCTGATCAGCGTCGTCAACCCGGAAAGCGGCAAGCTCAGCATCCACACGCTGTACAACCCGGACGGCCCCGACCTGGCCGACGTCCAGTACGGCCCGGGCGAAGGCATCATCGGCCTGGTCCTGGAAAAGCAACGCACCATCAAGCTCGAACGCGTTGCCGACGAACCGCGCTTCCTGAATCGCCAAGGTGTCTACCAGCCCGAGCTGCCCTTCATCGCTGTGCCGATCAAGGTTGGCGGCAACCTGCAGGGCGTCCTTGCCGTCCAGCCCGAACAGCCGGAAGACGGCCTGCTCGAGGAGCGCGCCCAGTTCGTCGAGATGGTCGCCAACCTGATCGGCCAGAGCCTGCGCCTGTCGCTCGAAGTGGCGCAGGAAAAATCGACCCTGCTTGAAGAGCGCGACCTGCTGCGCCGTACCGTTCGCCACCAGTTCGGCTTTGACAGCATGGTCGGGCGCTCGGCCGTGATGCGCCGCGTCTTCGACCAGGCCCGCCTGGTTGCCAAGTGGAACACCACCGTACTGATCCGCGGCGAAACCGGCACCGGCAAGGAACTGATCGCCAACGCCATCCACTACAACTCGCCGCGCGCCCGCAATGCGCTGGTCAAGCTCAACTGCGCCGCGCTGCCGGAAAACCTGCTCGAATCCGAACTCTTCGGCCACGAGCGCGGCGCCTTCACCGGCGCCGTCGAATCGCGCAAGGGGCGTTTCGAGCAGGCGCATGGCGGCACCCTCTTCCTCGATGAAATCGGCGAAGTCTCGGCGCCTTTCCAGGCCAAACTGCTGCGCATCCTGCAGGAAGGCGAGTTCGAGCGGGTCGGCGGCAGCAAGACGATCAAGGTCGACGTGCGCATCATCGCCGCCACCCACCGTGACCTCGAAACCGCGGTCGACATGGGCGATTTCCGCGAGGATTTGTTCTACCGCCTGAACGTCATGCCGCTCTTCCTGCCGCCGCTGCGCGAGCGCATCGAGGATATTCCCGAAATCGCCCGCCATCTGCTGAGCAAGATCGGCAACGACCAGAAACGCAAGCTGAGCCTCACCGACATGGCGAATCGCCGGCTGGCCAATTACGAGTGGCCGGGCAATGTGCGCGAACTGGAAAACTGCCTGGAGCGCGCCGCCGTGCTCTCCGAGGATGGCAAGATCGACGTCGACCTGATCCGCTTTCCGAGCAGCCGCGAACGCAGCTCGCCAAAACCGCAACGCGGCTTTGCCGCGCCAGCGGTCAACCCGGTTTCCAGTGCCGTTTTCAATCCGGCATCCAGCCCGCTTTCGGAAATCGACATTGACGACCCCAACCTGTCGGAGAAGGAACGCGTCATTGCCGCCCTCGAGCAGGCCGGCTGGGTTCAGGCCAAGGCAGCCCGTATCCTCGGCATGACCCCGCGCCAGATCGCCTACCGCATCCAGACGCTGAATATCGAGGTCAAGCAGTTCTGACACGGCGTAAAGCAAGCCGCTTCGGGCTTTTCGACCCGAAGCGGTAACATTGCGCCGCGACAATCCACCACATTTTTGATCCCTGGCCCAAACCCCATGCAGCGAACTCCCTTCCTTTCGAGCGCCGTGCTCGAAGTCATCTTCCTCAACGTCCTGCTCCTCGTTGCCGGCCTGATCGGCATGGCCACGCACGGCTGGCAACTGCTCGACGGGATCTGGATGTTCCTGCTGATGTGCTTCGGCATCGGCAGCGGCCTGTTCTACCTGCACAAACTGAAAGTGGCGCTGACGCCGTTGCAGCACATCGCCCGCATTTCCGGCGAAATCGCCGAAGGCGTGATCGGCGCCCGCATCCCCGACAACCACCGGACCGACGAACTGGGCCGGGTGTGCAGCAACGTCAACGCCATGCTCGACCAGATGGAAGGCTGTTTCCGGCTCCAGCGCGAGGCGCTCGAAGCTGCCAGCAGCAACCAGTTCCATCAGAAGCTCGACAGCAGCAGCCTGCGCGGCGTGTTCCGTGACGCGGTCGATGGCGGCAACCGCTCGCTCGACATCCTGCTCGACAACTATCACCAGGAAATGCGCAACAACCTGCTCTCCCGCCTCGGTCAGCTCAATGCCGAAAACCTGCTGAAAAACATGAAGACCAGCCAGCAGGACATGCTCGGCATCGTCGCCGCCACCGATGAACTGGCCGCGATCTCGGAAGCCAATTCCAGTGCCGCCGAGGAAAGCAGCGCCGCGATTACCCAGGTCGTCAGTGCAATGAACCGCCTGGTCGAAAAGATCGAGGACACCGGCCATGCAATCAACGAGTTCAACAGCCACCGCGAACAGGTCGCCCGCTCGGTGCAGCTGATTGCCAATATCGCCGACCAGACCAACCTGCTTGCCCTCAACGCCGCCATCGAAGCAGCCCGCGCCGGCGAACACGGGCGCGGCTTTGCCGTCGTCGCCGACGAGGTACGCAAGCTGGCCGAACATTCGAAAACCTCCTCTTCGGAAATCTCCGCGATCATGCAGACCCTGCAGCTCGACGCCGAGAAAATGCTGAGCAATTCGGACGAAATGCGCGGCATAGCCTCGGAATCCCGCGGCACGATCGGCGACTTCGACCGCCGCTTCGCCGACGTTGCCGCCTCATCGGCAACGGCGCTGGCGCAGATCCGCTTCGTGCATGACGTCAGCTTCGCCTCGCTGGCCAAGGTCGACCACTTCATCTACAAGCAGAACGGCTACATGGCGATCAATCGCGGCATCGAATCGGACAACGCGCAGGCGATCAAGGTCAGCGAAACCGGCTGCCGCCTCGGCAAGTGGCTGGGCAACGACACCACCCAGTCCATCTTCGGCCGACTCGGCGCCTTCAAGCAGATCGCCGCGCCGCACCGCGAGGTGCACCAGAACATGCATCAGGCGCTTGCCTTGATGGGCAGCGGCTGGGAAACCGACTTTGCAATCCAGAAACAGCTGTTCTCTTCCTTCGAGGAAGTCGAACGGGGCAGCGACGGCGTCATCGTCGCACTCGACGACATGGTGCGGGAAAAGCACGGCACCCACGCCGCCCGCTGACCGGGCGCCGGCAGCACTCAGGCCGGCGCGCCCAGTCTCTGCATCAGCGCCTGCATCGCCACGGCGGCACCCAATGGCAGGTGGTAATCGACAATCGGGCTGAGGCGGGTCTGCAGGGGATTGATCTCGACCGTCGGAATGCCCGACTGTGCAGCCCACGCCACCGGCTCGGCAATGTAGGGAAAGACGCCGGAAGTGCCGATCGTGAACACCATGTCGAAACCGGCATCGAGGGCGTCGAGAAAACGCTCCATGGCCGCCTCCGGCAGTGCCTCGCCGAACAGCACGACATTCGGGCGCAGCACGCTGCCGCAGCGCGGACAGCGTGGCGGCATTTCGTGCCCGGCCAGGTGGTCGACCGTCTCGGCAAAGTCGCAGGCGGTACAGAACAGTTCCTGCAGGTTGCCATGGATCTCGATCACGTCGCTGCTGCCGGCCTTGCGGTGCAGGCCGTCGACGTTCTGGGTGAACACGGTGACCCGAGCCAACCGCCGCTCAAGTTCGGCGATCGCCAGGTGCGCCGGATTGGGAAGGGCGCCACGGCAGTTTTCCTCGATCTGGGCGAGGTATTTCCAGGTTATATCGGGGCGCAGCGCGAACACCTCGCCGGACAGCGCATCCTCGATCGCCAGGCCGTCCTCGGTATGTTCGCCGTTGTAGAGACCGCCGACGCCACGGTAGGTGGGCAGGCCTGAATCGGCCGAAATACCGGCCCCGGTGATGAACAGGACGCGTTCGGCCCGGGCCAGGCGCAGCGCGATGTCGGCAAGTGCGTTTTCGATCAGCATCCGGCAAGGATACCGTTTCGCCTAGCCGGCCGCATCCACCGCCCGCAAATTCCGCAGCAATGCGGCAAACAGTACCGGCGGATCAACCGGCTTGCTGACGAAATCGTTCATGCCGGCGGCGAAACAGCGCTGCCGGTCGTCGTCGAAGGCATTCGCCGTCATCGCCAGGATACGCAGCTTCGCGCCGCCGGGCAGCGCCCGGATCGCCTGCGCCGCAGCCAGGCCGTCCATATTGGGCATCTGCATGTCCATCAGGACCAGGTCGAAATGCCGTTCGCGCGCCAGGTCGACCGCCTGTCGGCCGTCTTCCGCCGTTTCGACGACCAGCCCGACCTCCTCGAGCAAAAGGCGCGCAATTTCCTGGTTGACCGGTTCGTCCTCGGCCAGCAGGATGCGCCGGCCGCGAAACTCGCGGGCCAGGATTTCCTCGGCGGCATCGGCGGAGGGCGCCGCGAGGCCTTCCGCCTGCGCCCCGCCCTTGCGCAGGCGGACGGTGAACCAGAAATTGCTGCCCACGCCGGGCGTGCTGCTGACCCCGGCCGCACCGCCCATCAGTTCGGCGATCTTGCGGGTGATGCTGAGGCCGAGGCCGGTGCCGCCGTATTGCCGCGTCGTCGAGTTGTCGGCCTGCTCGAAGTCGGTAAACAGGCGGCCGACCACCTCCGGCGGAATGCCGATCCCGGTATCCTCGACCTCGAAGCGGACCATGACAAAATCGGCATCCTCGCCGAGGCACAGGGCGCGCAGCGTAATGCTGCCGGCCGCCGTGAACTTGATCGCGTTGTTGAGGTAATTGAGCAATGCCTGTTGCAACCGGGTCGGGTCGCCCAGCAGGCGCTGCTCGAGCCCGGAACATTCGGTGAGCAAGCGAAGATGCCGGGCCTGGACACGTTCCTGCAGGATCGAGACAACATTGGCGACGAGGGCGGGAATCGACAACTCGCTTTCCTCGAGCGCGAACTTGCCGGCATCGATCTTGGAGAGTTCGAGCACGGCATTGATGATTTCCAGCAGATGCCGCCCGGCATTGTCGATCTTCTGCAACTGGTCGGCCTGCTGCGGCGTCGCCCCGCCGCGCTGCAGCAGATGCACCATGCCGGTAATCGCATTGAGCGGCGTGCGGATTTCGTGGCTGATGTTGGCGAGGAAGGTGCTCTTCGCCCGGTTGGCTGCCTCGGCCTCGTCCCTGGCCGCGGTCAGGGCCCGGGTGCGCTCGGCGACCTGCGCCTCGAGATGTTCCTGGTGGCGCAGCAATTCGCCCTGCGCTTTTTCCCGCTCGTCGGCCCAGCGCCCGACCAGCCTCGCGACCCAGGCCAGCCCGGCCATGCCGAGCAGCCAGATCAGCAGATGACTCGCCCCCAGGGTCAGGCGCGACTCGGCGATCTGCGCCAGGTAAGGCGCCAGCGGCAGGTTGAGACCGGTCGCGCCGCGCATGTCGCCGGTCTTGTAACCGAGAATGGCGTGGCATTTGCTGCACCCCTCCTCCATGTACATGGCGCGCAGGTAGCGCAGGTAGGGCTGGCCGTCGATCTGGTTGATCGCCCAGACTTCCTTGCGCTCGCCGCGCACGAAGGCTTCGAGCTGCAGTTTCTCCCAGGCATCCGGCGCATTGCCCGGATTGAGGTACTTGAGACCGGTGATGCGGCCGCGGATGCCGTAGCTGTCGGCATACAGATCCATCATCTGGCGCAGCATGCTGGCCGGATTGAGCAGGGTCAGCTGCTGCCCGTCGCTGGTCGTCACGTCGCGCCCGGGCACATGCGCCAGAAAGGGCACCGATTTCTGGGTCGCCGTGATCGGCACATAGACGCCGCCATGCATCGTTCCCCAGCGGCGCAGCGTCAGATCCTTGTTGAGATTGGCACGCGCCTCGGCATAGGCCATGTTCATGACCTGGACCTCGGCATTGTGCAGGTTCCAGATCGCCGAGGCAGCGAGCGTCAGCGTCCACAGCAGGAAGGCGAGGATGAACAAGCGCCGCCGCATCAGTTTTTCCGCCATTGCTCCTCCTGTTTCCCGTACGCCACCGGACAGGATACGACGATAGCATTTAAGTCTGCGCACAACCAGCCGTCCGGGCAGCGCAAACGCAAGTTAATATGCGGCCTCGCTCCACCGTACGCCGAAAGACCAGCCCATGCCCACCCTGCTCCCCGCCATCGAAATCGAAACCGCAGCCAATCCGGAATTCGCCGTCATCTGGCTGCACGGCCTGGGCGCCGACGGCGGCGATTTCGCACCGATCATTCCCCACCTCGGCCTGCCCGCCGGACTGCGCGTGCGCTTCGTTTTTCCGCACGCACCGGAACTGGCGGTGACCTGCAACAACGGCTATGTGATGCCGGCCTGGTACGACATCACCTACATCGACGGCATCGACCGTGGGGTCGATGAAGACGGCGTCCTGCAGAGCGCCGGGCGCATCCGCGACCTGATTGCCCGCCAGAACGAACTCGGCATCCCCTGTTGCAACATCGTGCTGGCCGGCTTCTCGCAAGGCGGCGCAATGGCCTACAGTGCCGGCCTGACGCATCCGGAAAGACTGGCCGGCATCATCGCCCTGTCCGCCTACATTCCGGCGCCCGGCCTGCTCACCGATGCGGCACTGAGCGCCAACCGCGAAACGCCGGTTTTCGCCGGCCACGGCACGGACGACGACGTTGTGCCCTTGCAACTCGGCCGCCAGGCATTTGCCCACCTGCAGGCGATGAACTACCCGATCGAATGGCATAACTACCCGATGCCACACTCGGTCTGTATCAAGGAAATTGCCGACATCGGCCGCTGGCTGAACAGGCGCTTTGCAGCGGCTGACTGAACGCCGACGGCACTTGTCGCAAAAGCGACATCGACAATTGGTCGCAAGTAACTGAATTCATTGGATTTAAAGCCTGGCACTACCCTTGCATTGCCTTCTGCATCAACAAGGAGAGCACCATGTCTGGAAAACCCAAAAAACACGTCTTCGTCTGCGTCCAGGGCCGCCCCGCCGGTCACCCGCGCGGTTCCTGCCAGGAGAAGGGCTGCGGCCAGACCTGGCAAGCCTTTTCCGATGAATTCACGGCCCGCAACTTGTGGGCTTCGGGCTTTGCGCTGACCAATACCGGCTGCCTCGGCCCCTGCCACGTCGGCCCCAGCGTGCTGGTCTACCCGGACGGCATCATGTACACCAACGTCAAGCCGGAAGACGTCGCCGTGATCATCGACGAACACCTGATGTTCGACCAGCCGGTACAGCGCCTGCTGGCCACGCCCGACGTCTGGAGCTGAGCCATGGAAGACTACAAATACGAGGTTGGTGAACTGGTCTATGCCGCCGTGGACATCCTCAACGATGGCGGCATGCCCGGCATTGACGACGAGGAAGGCCTGATCGCCCCGGCCGGCATGCGCGGCATGATCATCCAGTTTGGCCGCGCCGAAGCCGACGAAAGCCAACACGTCTACCTGGTCCAGTTTGAAAACGGCCCGGAAGGCGTACTCGGCGCCCCGGTTGGCTGCCTGCCGGAAGAGCTGACCCAGGAAAAGCTGGTCGCCGCCTGATCCAGCATGCCCAGCATCGGCATTTTTTTCGGCACCGACACCGGCCGCACCCGGCTGCTCGCCAAGCAGATCGCCAAGAAGCTCGGCGATGCAGCCGCGGCGCCGGTCAATATCGGGCGCACGACACTGGCCGACTTTCTCGCCCATGACCGGCTGATTCTCGGCAGCCCGACGCTGGGCGCCGGCGAATTGCCCGGCCTGTCGACCGGCCTCAACCAGCCCAGCTGGGAAGAGTTCCTGCCGCAACTGGCCGGTGCCGACATGCGCGGCAAAATCGTCGCCATCTTCGGCCTCGGCGACCAGAAAAAATACCCCGACGAATTCGTCGACGCGATCGGCCTCATCCACGATGTCGTCGTCGCCGCCGGCGCGACAGTCATCGGGCGCTGGCCGGTCGACGGCTACGAATTCAACATTTCGCAGGCGCTCGACGGTGACGAATTCCTCGGTCTCGCCATCGACCAGATCAACCAGCCGCTGCTCACCGAAGAACGGGTCGAAGGCTGGCTGGCCCGGATCACCCCGGAATTGCTGCGATGAACATCAACCCCTGGGTCGCCCCCAAGGCGCGTGAAATCCGCAAGGTTCTCGTGGCGCTCGCACCGCAACTGGCCAGCGCCTGCGACGTCGTACCCGACGCCGGCAATGATCCGCAGATCGTCATCCTGCGCCACACCGAACTCGACAAGCTGCGCGCCCACATCTACCTGCACGGCCAACGTGCCGGCACCTACGGCATCTTCCTCGAATACCCGCACCCGGTGCCGGGCATCATGGAAAGCGAAGAAAACTTGCCCCTGTCCAGGCTGCTCGAAAGCCTGGCGATTCATTTCGACGCCTGAACTGCCCGGCCTCGGCGCCTGACCGACTCAGTTCTGCGGCCCAGCCCAGCGGGCAAGACAATCAAACAGCTGCCTGGCATTGATCGGTTTGGAAACGTAGTCATCCATCCCGGCTTCCAGGCACAACTCGCGATCGCCCTGCATGGCATTGGCCGTCATCGCGATAATCGGCACATGTCCCTTGCCCGAACCGGCCTCATCGGCACGAATACGACGCGTCGCTTCAAGGCCGTCCATGACCGGCATCTGCATGTCCATCAGGATGGCGGCGAAGACGTTGCCGGCCAGTGCAGCAATGGCTTCCTGGCCATTTTCGGCAAGGGTCACGCGATAGCCACGGCGCTCGAGCAAAGTCCTCGCCAAACGCTGGTTAACCGGATTGTCTTCAACCAGCAGCAAATGCTGGGCCGGCAAAAGCGAAACATCCGGGACTTCGGCTTTGCCCGTTGCAGCCTCCGGCGAGTTGGAAACCGCCTGTTCCTGCGGCAGGACCTCGACCAGCAAGGTGAAGTGAAAGCGGCTGCCCACCCCGACCTGACTCTCGACCCAGATACGCCCGCCCAACAGCTCGACGAGACGGCGGCAAATCGTCAGACCCAGCCCGGTACCGCCATATTTGCGCGTCGTCGAATTGTCAGCCTGGGTAAAGGCATCGAAAACCTGATCCAGCCGTTCCGGCGGAATGCCTATGCCGCTATCGCGCACCGTGAAATGCAGCAGCCGGGAACTCGCAGCGTCATTGAACCAGGCAACGCTGACCACGACTTCGCCGGACTCAGTGAACTTGAGCGCATTGCCGAGCAGATTGGTCAGGATCTGCAGCAGTCGCACCGGATCGCAAATCAGGCTCGCCGGCAAATCCGGTGCCAGTTCGCAACGCAGGTGCAGGTGTTTTTCTGCAGCCCGCAGTTCCATGGGCTGCACCGACGCCTCAATGACTTTGCGCAACTCGCAGGGCACGCGTTCGATCGAGAGCATGCCCGCCTCGATCTTCGAAAAATCGAGAATGTCGTTGATGATGGTCAGCAATGACTCGGCCGATGTCTTGACGATGCCGACAAACTCGCGCTGCTCGGGATTGATGTCGGAATCGAGGACAAGATCGGTCATGCCGATGATGCCATTCATCGGCGTACGGATTTCATGACTCATGTTGGCGAGAAATTCGCTCTTCGCACGACTCGCCGCCTCGGCCGCCTCCTTCGCCTGCTGCAACTCGAGGCGACTGGCTTCACGCTCGGCGACCATGCGGGCAATGACTTTCGAGAGGACGGCAATATCGTCGGTCTTCTGTTCGGCACCGAGTTCGCTGACCGGCAGCATGCTGGCGACGATCTCGCGCAATGAGTGCAGCGCCTGATCCCGGGCGGCAAGCTCGGTACGCAGGCTTTCGGCAGTGCGCTGCAGCACTTCAAAAGCCGGCCTGAACTCGAGCGGCAAATCATCGACCAGGGCGGCATCGGCGGCATTCGCATCAAGCCGGAAATCCCGCTCGAAGGTTTGCACGCGCTCCAGCGCCCCCAGCCAGTGCCGCAGCGGAAACCAGATCAGCAGGAGACCACCGAGCAGGCTGGACAGGGCCAGGCTGACGCCAACCCGGATCAGCTGCCAGAGCCCTTCGGCAATGCTGTCGACGGCAAATACCAGGCGCAGAACCCCGTAATCGACACCACCCGCCCCCACGTTCCGATTGACGTCATATAGCTGATCCGCCACCCGCAGCCGCAACCAGTCCGGCGCCTTGGTCCGCGCCATCTGCGGGTTTTCACTTTTCAGCACACCGCCAGCCAGATCGATGAATTTGGCCGATTCGAACTGCGAACGCAGGATGGACTTGTCGAGGGTGCGCTGGATGGTGTCGTAATCGCCGATCACCGCACTGTCGGAGACGGTTTGCGCCACCACCTCGATCAGCATCGTTGCCGAACGCTGTGCCTCCTCGATGGTTTCGTTGTACTGGTATTGATAAAACAGCACCAGACTGCCACCGACAAACAGCAACAGGGTGGCCGAATAGAGGGCGTACACCCGCCCGATCAGGGATTGCGGCAGAATGCGACGCAAAACACGCATGCCGGACACTCAGCGCAACGCTGCCGGCGCACTTTCATAGAACCGGCGATAGGAAGCATAGTCTGCTGCCGAAGCCGGCAGGAAATAGGCTTTCGGATCGAGCCCGACCTCTTCCGACGAACGCTGCAGGATGGCCTTGCCCACCGGATCGCGGTGCATGCCGACAAAGGCGGAAGCAACCGCCTTGACGTCCTTTTCCGGCACCTTGCTCGCCGCCATCAGGGCCAGATCGTGATACGACTCGGAAGTCCACAACACGCGGAAACGCTTGCCCTCCCGCGTCGTATAGCCATCGATCAGGGCCGAATTGCTGCCGACCGCCTTGGCCTTGCCGGCAAACAACTGGGCGAAGGCGGCATTCTGGTTACCGGCAAATACTGTCCTGACGTCGATGTTCTTCGACAGAAGATAGCTGTAAGGGACCTTGTAGCCAGCAAATGCCTCCGGTCCGGCAAACACGACTTCCTGTCCCTTCAGTTCCTCCAGCCGGGTGATCGGGGAGTCTTCCGGGACCGCGATCTGGCCGGAAAGCGGCGGCGTCCAGCGCCGGCCGAAGACTTTCCAACCCAGCTTTTCCCGCGCCGGGCTGAACAGGTGATTCGAGAAGACGAATTCGACCTCCTGCGCCAGCACGTAGGCCGTCGTGTCGGCCGACGTGCGACCGATCTTGAGTTCAAGCCTGACCCCACTCTTGTCGCTGACGTACTTGATGATCGGGTTCCAGTAGGCCGCCGTCTTGTTGATATCCCACTGGTTGACCGGGGAGAAGCGGTAGACGTTGTCCTGCGCCAGGACAGGGGCCGGAAAGGCCAGAACGAGGGGCAAAAAGGCACACAGAATTCGGAACATGTTTGACTCGATCAGAGGAAAACAAAGACAGCATCAGGGTACATCAATTTGCCTGCCAAACGCCCTCCCCGCCTGCTACCAGAGGCTTCCTCATGGCGTACAGACAACGTTCCGGCAACTCTGCCCAGGCACGCCGTGGCGGAATGAAGCAAACCGCACACGCACTGTCGGATTAACAACATTCGTTGTGTAGTTAACGACATAACGAATAAAAGCACCGGCAAAAACACGGCAAATCCCCTTGTTAATCCGGGCATGCCTTTTGCGAAGCCACAAGCATCGCTATATAGACAGCTATATTTTGAAATGAAAACCCTGCCCCAAGCCGATACCAGGAAGCCCTGGCAGCCGAACCGCCAGCCCCGCGGAAAAAGAACCTTGCAAGGCAAGCCGGCCTGGCGCAGCCACCTCCCGCATGAGTGGCTGGATGCCGTCGAATCGCCGCTCTATTTCGAGCAATACAGCGAATACGAAATCAGCGCCGGGCGCAGCGTCGGCTACGACGCCGACGACCGCCCCTGCTTCACCTCGCATTACTACCTGCTGACCAGTCTGGCCAGTGACGACGACGAGGAGTTCTACGAAGTCGTCACCTATTGCGAGGAAATGTCGGCCTGGCGCATGCGCGATGGTCGCTGGCTGATCTACCGCCGCAATAGCACCAGCCAGACAGACGAGCCACGCAGCTTCTACGCCTTCGCGAGCGACATGCCGCGCTGAGCCAAAAAACCAATTCACAACCCAGGGGAACAACATGCCGAACCACAGACCAAAAATCCGCCGCAAACTGCTGGCCGCACTGATCGCCAACAGCCTGCTCGGCGGCCAGGCCATTGCTGAAGGGGCCTTCGAACTCGGCACCATCCAGGTCAGCGCCAAACGGGAACAGGTCGGCGAAGTCGGCGAAGAACAGGTCGCTTCGCTGATCACCCGCCAGGACATGCAAACCTTCAATCGCGAGAACGTCGGCGACGCGGTCAATCTGCTCTCCGGCGTCACGCTGTCGGTGGGCACGCGCAACGAGAAGATGATCTACCTGCGCGGCTACGATGCCCGCCAGGCACCGCTCTTCATCGACGGCATCCCGGTCTATGTGCCCTACGACGGTTATGTCGATTACAACCGTTTCAGCACGGCCGACCTGGCCGCCATCCAGGTCGTCAAGGGTTTCAGTTCGGTCGCCTACGGCCCGAACGCGATCGGCGGCGCGATCAATCTCGTCTCGCGCAAGCCGCGCGCGCCGTTCGAAGGCGATGTCAGCATCGGTTTCGGCTCTGGCAACGAAAGGAAGACTTCAGTCAATGTCGGCACCAACCAGGGCATGTGGTATCTCCAGGCCGGCGCGTCCTACGCCAATGCCGACTATTACCCGCTCTCCAGTGACTTCAAGGCGACCGCGACGGAAAACGGCGGCAAGCGGGAAAACTCCTACCGCAAGGACAGCAAGCTTTCCTTCAAGGTCGGCCTGACCCCCAACGCCACCGACGAATACGCGCTCAGCTACATCAAGCAGGACGGCGAAAAGGGGCAGCCGCCATCGACCATTCCGGCTGACGCCCGCTACTGGAAATGGCCGTACTGGGACAAGGAGAGCCTTTATTTCCTGTCGAAGACGGCGCTCGGCCAGCATGAAACCCTGAAGACGCGGCTCTATCTCGACAAGTTCAAGAACGAAGTCGACAGCTACACCGACGGCAGCTACAGCGTGCCGCGCACCAGCGGCGCCGGCTCGGTCAGCACCGGGCGCAGCCTCTACGACGACGAGACCTGGGGCGGTTCGGTCGAGCTGGAATCGACCCGCATCGCCAACAACACGCTGCGCCTGGTCACGCATTACAAGACTGACAAACACCGGGAAACCGATGCCAACGCGCAACTCAATGCCGATTTCGAAGACACGCTGTTCTCGATTGCGGCCGAGGACAACATTCAGCTGGCCGAAAAATGGCTGCTCTCGGTCGGCTACGCGCACCACGAACTGAGCGCGGAGCGCATGTACAAGAGCGACGGCAGCTATCCGCTGCCCGACAAGCAGAGCACCGACAACGGCCAGATCGGCCTTTTCCACGACTTCACGCCGAACACCCGCTTCTACGCGACGATCGCCCAGAAGACCCGGCTGCCGACCCTGAAGGATCGCTACTCGGGCAAGCTCGGCACCTACGTCCCGAATCCGGCGCTGCAGCAGGAAGAGTCGCTCAATTACGAAATCGGCTACCAGGGCAGCCCCTGGGCCGGCGCCAGGGCCGAGGCGGCCGTCTTCTACAGCGAGATCAACGACAAGATCCAGTCGGTCTTCGTCGGCGCGGTTGCCTCGAAATGCAGCAATGTCGCCAAGTGCCAGATGCGCAATGTCGGCGAAGTGCATACCAGCGGCCTCGAACTCGGCCTGCGCACGCCGCTCGCCGGCTGGCTCGATGCCGGCTTCAACTACACCTATCTCGACATGAAGAATGTCAGCGACCCGGCCACCAGGATCACCGACGTGCCGGACAGCAAATTCACCGCCTACGCGGTCATCAAGCCAATCGGTACGGTCGACCTCATTCCTTTCGTGGAAATGAACAGCGGCCGCTGGGCCTCGAACACCGTGAAGCTCGCCGGCTACACGACGCTGAATCTGAAAGCCGTGTATCGGCCGCTCAAGGGAGTCAGTCTCGAAGCCGGCGTCACCAACCTGAGCGACGAAAACTATTCCCTGGCCGACGGTTTCCCCGCGCCCGGCCGCATGTGGTTTGCCAACGCCAATTACCAGTTCTAGGGAGCTCGCATGAAAAACCCGCTCAATCCGCGCCGTCGCCGCTTTCTCGCCACTGCCGCCGGCCTCGGCAGCCTGCTCGCCGCGCCGCTCGCCGCGCCGCTCGCCGCCAGCGCCCGGACGACCGGGCGCCAGCCGGTGGTCGTCGTCACCAGCTACAACGACGAAACCTTCTCGCGCTTCGAGGCGGCCTTCGAGAAGGCCAACCCGCGCTACAAGCTGCAACTGGTCTGGCGCATGCCGCACGATGCCCTGCCCTACCTGCGCCAGCCGGCGCAGGGCGGCGCCGATGTGTACTGGAGCGCCTCGCCGCGCACCTTCGCGGCCCTGGCCGCCGACGGTGCCTGGCAGCCGCTCGGCATCGCGCGCGACGGCCTGCCCGAGAATATCGGCAAGGCGCGCCTGAGCGACGCCGACGGCCTGTACACGGCAACCGAGATGGCCGGTTACGGCTTCATCGTCAATCCCGGCGCACTGGCCAAGCTCGGCCTCGCCGAACCGAAGGACTGGCGCGACCTGACCGCCCCCGCCTACGCCGGCCAGATCGTCATGCCCATCCCGTCGCGCGTCGGTTTTGCGCCGGTCATGGTCGACATCCTGCTCCAGGCCTACGGCTGGGAAAAAGGCTGGGCGACCTGGAGCGCCATCGCCGGCAATGCCGGCACGCTGATGGATCGCGGCTCGACCTTCGTCACCGATGAAGTCGCCAGTGGCCGGCGCGCGCTCGGCCTGTCGATCGACTTCTTCGCCGTCGCGGCCATCGCCAACGGCGCGCCGCTGCGCTTCGCCTATCCGGCACACGGCGGCCTCAACCCGGCGCATATCGCGATCACCAAGAGCGCCAGCAATCCCGAAGGGGCTCGCGCCTTCGCCCGCTTCGTGCTGTCCGCCGCCGGCCAGAAGATCCTCACCCACAGCGACATCCACAAGCTGCCGGTGCGCCCGGCCGTCTATCGCGAGTTGCCGGCCGCTTATTTCAATCCCTTCGCCGCCGCCGAGAAGGGCGCCTTCGACTACGACGGCGAGCTCGGCCGCAAGCGTCTCGGCCTGCTCAGCGCCTTGTTCGAGCAGATGCTGATCAACAGCCACGGCGAACTGGTCGAACTCTGGCAACGCCTGCATCGGGCCGAAGCGGCCGGCAAGAACGTGGCCGCTGCGCGCCAGTTGCTGGAAAGCCCCTTGATCAGTGCCGCAGAAGCCGATGACCCGGCCCTGCAACGCCAGTTCCGCAATCGCCTCGAAGGCAGCGACCCAGGCAGCGCCGGCGCCAGCGAACTGGTCTGGCATGAACGCAGCCAGGCCAACCGGACGGCGGCCGGTCGCCTGCTGCAGGAAATGGGAGCATGAACATGCTGCAACGCTTCCTGCTCCATGTGTTACTGGGCGCCGGACTCGCCCACCAGTTCGCCCCGGCCCTGGCCGGCGAGCCGGAGATCGCCCTGCGCGAGGCCTATACCCAGCCCCTGCCCGGCCTGGGCGAGACTGACCGCGAACTCTTCTTCCGCGGCCGCAGCGTCTTCCGGCAAAGCTGGGTGGTCGCCCCGGCCAACGACCGGGCGGCCGGGCTGGGGCCGCTCTACAACCGGCTGTCCTGCATTTCCTGCCACCAGAAGAACGGGCGCGGCCGCTCGCCGGACGGCCCGGACGAACGCATGCTGTCGATGCTGGTCCGCCTCTCGGTACCCGGCCGCGCCGCCGATGGCGGCCCCAAGCCGCATCCGGTCTACGGCGGCCAGTTGAACGACGAGGGCATTCCCGGCATACCGGCCGAAGGCCGTGCCGCCATCAGTTGGCGCGAGCTGGCGCCGCAGACCCTGGCCGGCGGCGAGAAGGTCGCGCTGCGCCAACCGCAAGTCAGCTTCACCGACATGGCCTACGGCAAGCCGGGCAAGATGCTCTATTCGCTGCGCGTTGGTCAGCCGGTATACGGCCTCGGACTGCTCGAAAGCGTGCCGGCGGCGACGCTACTGGCGATGGCTGCGGAAGCCAAGCCGGACGGCGTCAAGGGCAGCGTCAACGAGGTATGGGATGCCGCGGCGCAACGCAGCGTCGTCGGGCGCTTCGGCTTCAAGGCCAACATGCCCAACCTGCGCCAGCAAAGCGCCGGCGCCATGTTGGGCGATCTCGGCATGACGTCCTCGCTGTTTCCCGCCGAGAACTGCACGCCGGCGCAAAAGGCCTGTCGCCGGGCGCCGTCCGGCGGCCACCCGGAATTGAGCGACGCCGATCTCGATGCCGTCGAGTTCTATCTCGCCAATCTCGCCGCACCGCCGCAGCGCCAAGCCACCGATCCGCTGGTCGCGCTCGGCGCCAGGGTATTCGCCGCCACCGGCTGTACCGCCTGCCACCGCCCCAGCCTGCAAACCGGCCCCAACGAGCGCTTCCCGCTCACCGCCAACCAGTCAATCGCGCCCTATACCGACCTGCTGCTGCACGACATGGGCCGGGGCCTCGCCGACGGTCGCCCCGACTACCAGGCCAATGGCCGCCAGTGGCGCACGCCGCCGCTGTGGGGCATCGGCCTGGTGCCGTTGATCAACGAGCACAGCCAGTACCTGCACGACGGGCGCGCCCGCAACCTGCAGGAAGCCATTCTCTGGCACGACGGCGAAGCCAGGATTGCCCGCATGCGCTATGCCGCGACACCGAAAAATCAACGGGAGGCCTTGCTCGCCTTCCTGCAATCGCTTTGAACAACACAGGGGAAACAGCAATGGGGAAAAACAACAACCAGGCCAGGCGACTGGGCAAGCTCGCCCTCGCCCTGGCAACGGCATTCGCCGCCGGCCAGGCCGGCGCAGAGGAGGCCGTGCTCGACACCGTCACGGTGACGGCAAGCAAGCCGGAAGCAGCGCCCGGACAGCCGGATGCCAGCACGCCGTCGACGGTCTATCAGGTCAGCCAAGAAACTATGCGCCTGTTCGACACGCCGGGCGGCACCAATCCCTACACGGCGCTGGCCGAAGTGCCGGGCGTCAAGGTGACGACGGCGGACGCCTACGGCCTCAACAACATGCAGGGCGGCCAGAAGGGCTTGCGCGTGCGCGGCGAGGTCAGCACGCACGGCGTCGCCGGCACGCTCGAAGGCCTCTCGCTCGGCGGTCCGGGCCCAGGCCCCGGCTATCTCTTCCTGTTTGACAAGGAGAATATTGCCCGCATCACCTTCGCCCAAGGCGCCGTTGCGCCCGACCGGCCGGGCTTGTACAACGTCTATGGCGCGATCGACAGCCAGTTGCTGTGGCCGCGCGCCACGGCCCAGGCCGATGTTTCCTACAGCGCCGGCTCGAACAATTTCCGGCGCAGCTTTGCCCGTATCGACAGCGGCCTGCTGGCAAGCGGCACGTCTTTTTTCCTGTCGGCCTCGGATACCTCGGCCGACAAATGGCGCGGTGAAGGCGACGCGCCGTCCAACCGGCGAAACGTCGAACTGGCCGTGCAACAGACGGCCGGCGATCTGAAGATCAAGCTGGCCCTGGCCCACAACGAGCAGGCGCAGAACAATTACAAGGCGCTGACCTACGCCCAGGCGACCGATCTCGGCAATTACCGGCGCTACGACTACGGCAGCAAGTCGACGACCTCGGATTACTACGACTACAACCGCCAGGATTTCACCAACCAGGCGGCGCTGGCCGAAATCAGCTACGACTTTTCGCCGACCACCTCGCTCAGCATCAAGCCCTATTACGCCAAGGAGGAAGGCTATTACCTCTACGCCGGCACGACGGCGACCCAGGTCCAGAAATGGCTGATCGACCACACGACCTACGGCATCGCCAACGAGCTGCGCACGACGCTGGCCGATACGCGTTTCAAATTGGGCTATTCCTGGACGTCGACCGAGCCGCCCGGCCCGCCAACCACGCGCAAGCAATACAGCGTCGTCGGCGGCAAGCTGGTCTTCCAGCAATGGGCTCTGCTCTCCAAGGTGGTGGACCGCTATGAATTCGCCAACACCTACCTGACGGCCGAACATCAGTTCGGCAAGCTACAGCTCAGCGGCGGCCTGCGCCATGCCTACCAGAAGCTGCCCGGCATCGATGCCTACAACGCCGGCGCCGCAACGGCCGGGGCGAGTTGGGACGTTTCCGCCGAGGAAGCTCTGGCGCGCGCCGTCAAGAATCCGGCGCGCAGCGTGGCGAGCCGCGATTTCGCGAGCTGGCTACCGCAGGCCGGCCTCTCCTACCAACTCAACGAAGCCGTCGAAGTGCACGCCAGCCTCGGCAAGAACATCGGCGCACCGTCCTTCGACGCCTTCAACCAGAACCTCGCCGGCAGTTTCACCAGCAGCCAGCAGTACTGGGACCAGCTCAAGCCGGAAACATCGACCAGCCTCGATCTCGGCGCACGCATCCGTTTCGCCGATATCTATCTCGATCCGACCATCTACTTCTCGCGTTCGAACAACAAGGCGGTCAGCGTCTTCAGTTCGGCGACCAATACGGTCTACTCGCAAAATGTCGGCAAAACCCAGGGCAGCGGCTTCCAGCTCGCCGCCGGCTGGAAACCCTACAGCAGCCTGCAGTTGTTCGCGGCGCTCTCGTTCAGCCGCTCGACCTTCCGTGAAAACGTGCTGACCACGGCCGGTGCCGTGTTGCCGGTCGATGGCAAGCAACTGCCCGACGTCCCGAAATGGATGGGCAATGTCGGCGCCCTGTGGCAACGCGGCGGCTTCAGCGTCGCCCCGGTCGTCCAGTACGTCGGCCCGCGCTGGTCGACCAGCAACTACGACCAGCGCCTCGACGCCTACAGCACCACCGACCTCACCGTCAGCTACGGCGCCAAGGCCGGCCCCGGCCGGTGGCAGCTTGCGCTCGCCGCGCTCAACCTGTTCGACCGCAAGTACATCGGCCAGGTCAGCACCAGCGAAGTCAATACCTCGGCGAGCGGCGCCATCTACTACCCCGGCGCGCCGCGCACCCTGGTCGCCACCCTCAGCCTGAGTCTCTAAGTGGCTGTTCACGATCATCCGAAAGTCATGAAACCAGGCTGCGGCATTATTTGATACGTCTGTAAAACCCCTCCCTACCTCCCCTTGACAGGGGAGGAGCCCCCCAAATCGCGCACCGGCGAGCTCCCTCCCCTGTCAAGGGGAGGGCTGGGGAGGGGTTTGAATGACAAGCGAAAAATCATGAATAGCTTCTAAGGAAACGCCATGAAAAAAATCCTCCTGCTTCTCGCCGGTCTCTGCCTCGCGCAATTCGCCGGCGCCCGCGAAATCACCGACATGGCCGGCCGCAAGGTCAATGTGCCGGACAAGATCGAACGCGTCTTCGGCTCGGCGCCGCCGCTCAACGTGCTGCTCCACGCCGTGGCGCCGGAAACCATGCTCGGCCTGAGCTTTCCGGTCAACGATGAAAACCGGGCATTTTTCCCGCCGCGCCTGCAGACGCTGCCGGTGGTCGGCGGCATTTTCGGCATGGGCCAGCAGATGAATGCCGAAACCATCCTCGCCCTGAAGCCGGACATCGCGCTCGCCTGGAAGAGCCCTTTCATCGACCAGGCGAAGATCGAGGGCGCCTTCGCCAAGATCGGCGTGCCGGTCGTCTTCATCCAGCTCGACGTCCTCGCCGACTGGCCGGCTGCGCTGCGCTACACCGGTCAACTGCTCGGCCACGCGAAAAATGCCGAAGCCCAGGCGCAATACATCGAACGACGCCTGGCCAAGGTCAGCAAGGCCGTCACCGCCATTCCCGACAACAAGCGCGTCAAGGTCTATTACGCCGAAGGCCCGGATGGCCTGGCCACCGACTGCCACCGCTCCTTCCATACCGAAGCCATCGAGCTGGCCGGCGGCTACAACGTCTATCGCTGCGAGCCCAAGGACCACATGGGCATGGAACGGATCAGCCTGGAACAGGTGCTGGCCTATGCGCCGGAAATCATCGTCACCCAGGAAAAGGGCTTTGCCGCGGCGGTGCTTGGTGAGCCGCGCTGGCAGGGCGTGCCGGCGGTCAAGGCCGGCCGCATCTACGTCGTGCCGCGCTGGCCGCACAACTGGGTGGACCGGCCGCCGTCAATGATGCGCGTGCTCGGCGTGCAATGGCTGGCCAATTTGTTCTATCCCAAGGCCTATCCGCTCGACCTGCGCCGCGAGACGCGCGAGTTCTACCAGCTCTTCCTCGGCACCCAGCCGACGGATGCCCAGCTCGACAGCCTGCTGCCGCCCGTTCGCCGCTGATGCCCGCACCGTACCGTCTGCCCCGCCTGGCGCTGCTGCCGTTTCTGGTCGTGCTGCTGGCCGGAGCCATGCTTCTCTCCCTCGCTTTAGGGCGTTATCCGCTGCCTCCATTGGAGGTGGCGGACTTTTTTCTCGCCCGGCTCGGACTCAGCGAACTGGCGCCGGAACGCCTGGCCTTGTTGCATAACCTGATCATCGACATCCGCCTGCCGCGCGTGCTCGCTGCCGTGCTGGTCGGTGCCGCGCTGGCGATCTCGGGCGCCGCCTTCCAGGCGGTGTTTCGCAACCCGCTCGTCTCGCCCGGCCTGCTCGGCGTGCTGGCCGGGGCGGCAAGCGGTGCGGCGCTCGGCCTGGTCTTTTCCGGCAACTGGTGGGTGATGCAGCTCGCCGCCTTCGCCATGGGCGTGCTCGCCGTCGCCATCGGCGTCGGCATCGGCGCGCTGTTCGGCGGCAGCATGGTCATGCTGGTGCTCGGCGGCATCATCAGCGGCGCGCTGTTTACGGCCGTCCTGTCGCTGGTCAAGTACGTCGCCGATCCCTACAACCAGTTGCCGGCCATCGTCTATTGGCTGATGGGCAGCCTGGCCAGCGCCGAATTGAAGGATGTCGCGCGCCTTGCCCCGGCCATGCTGCTCGGCATCGTCGTGCTCGGCGGCCTCGGCCGGACGCTCGATGCGCTGGCGATGGGCGACGAGGAAGCGCAAACCCTGGGCATCCCGGTCAAGACCGTGCGCTATGCGGTGATCGGCGCGGCGACGATGATTTCGGCGCTGACCGTGTCGCTGGCCGGGATGATCGGCTGGGTCGGCCTGCTCGTGCCGCATGTCGCCCGCCTCCTGAGCGGCCCCGGCAATGCCCGCCTGCTGCCGGCCAGCGCCTGCCTGGGCGGCATCTTCCTGCTGCTCGCCGACGGCATCGCGCGCAATCTCGGCAGCACCGAAGTGCCGATCGGCATCGTCACCGAACTGCTCGGCATCCCGGCCTTCCTGCTGGTCTTGCATCGCGCCCGGCGCGGCTGGGTCGGCTGATGCAGCTCGCCGTCCGCAACCTGCATTTTTCCTACCGCCGACGCCCGGTGCTGCGCGGCATCGACTTCGACCTGGCGCCCGGCGAAGTCATCTCCCTGCTCGGCGCCAACGGTGCCGGCAAGAGCACGCTGCTGCGCCTGCTGCTCGGCTTGCTGCCGCCCGAACGCGGCACGGTTTTGCTCGACAACCGGACGTTGACCGCCTGGCGCCGGCGCGAGCTGGCCCGCCACCTGGCCTATGTGCCGCAGGTGCATGTCACGCCTTTTCCCTATTCGGTGCGCGACATCGTGCTGCTCGGTCGACTGCCCGGCGGCAGCCTTTTTCGCGCACCGAACGCAGCCGACCATGCCGCCGTCGCGGCCGTGCTCGAACGCCTGGGCATCGCGCATCTGGCCGAACGGCCGTATACCGAAATCTCCGGCGGCGAACGCCAGCTCTGCCTGATCGGCCGCGCGCTGGCCCAGGGCGCCCGCCTGCTGATCATGGACGAGCCGGCGACCGGCCTCGACTACGGCCACCAGCTCCGCCTGCTCGAGCGGCTTGGCCAGCTGGCCGGCGAAGGCTACGGCATCCTGATGACCACGCACCACCCGGAACACGCGCTGATCGCCTCGAGCCGCGTCCTGCTCCTGCGCGACGGCCGCATCGCCGCCGACGGCCCGCCGCAGCAGGTGGTCACCGCCGCCGCCATCGAAAGCCTGTACGGCGTGCCGGTCGCCGTGCTGCACGACCACGCCGGCCAGTGCATTGCCTTTCGGCCGCAGGCCGCGGGCGGCGCATGAATACGGTGGCAGCGCACAGCACCGGCTTGCCCGCCCGGGCAGGGCAGCGCAACGCCGCCAACACATTTTTGCCTTTTTTCAACCGTCGACCGTCCAGCCAGGAGAACCACCATGTGTCAGTCAACCACACCCGTCGTTCCGCAAAACCCGCCCGCCCACGTTTGCGGCTGTGGCGGCCATGCTCACAACAGCACGCCGGAAGTCGGGCGCCGGGTACCGGCCAGCCATGAAATGGAAATGCCGGAAGTGCCCTTTCCCTCGCCGCGCGTGCTCGCCGTCGCCGGCGCCGAACGCCTGCGCGAACTGGTCCGGCATCACCACGGCCTGCTCCGGCAGAGCGCCATCGGCCACCTGTTTGCCGCCGACGATGCCGAATTCGCGGCCCTGGTCGAGCGCATCGCCGATTACGTCGTCGAAATCTGCGGCGGCCCGGCGCTGTTCTCGCCGGCCAACGGCAACACCTGCATGCGTACCCGCCATTTCCCGTTCAGCATCGACGAGCGTGGCCGCGAGATCTGGCTGGAGAAGCTCTACCAGGCGATCGTCGAGACCGGTTTTCCGGAAGAACTGCGCGAGGAGTACTGGGCCTGGATGGAGCCGTTCACGGTGCGCATGATCAACCGCCGCACGACCAAGGCACAGCCGGTGCACCTGCCCTACGCGCTGGCCCGGACCCGCTACGCCGGCTTGCCGACGCTGTAGGGCCGGGGACAATGGCAATGCATTTACGCCACTTTTCCGGCGCGCTGAGCCTGTTGCTCGGCCTCGTAGCGGTCGACACCGCCGCCGGGGCAAAAACCGCGGTACCTCCGGGCGCTGAAGTCCGCGTCGCAGTAGTCGGCGGTCTGGTCCTCTCCGGCATCTGGCCGCCCCTCGCCGCACGTGCCGAAAAGGCGACCGGGCTGCGCATCGTCACCGTCGCCGCTGCTCCCAAGGAGGGCGTTGTGCCGCCCTTTCGCCGCGGCGAGGCCGACCTGCTGCTGATCCACGGCAGCGACGAGACCTACGCCCTGCAAGCCGCCGGCTTTGCCGCACCGCTGCGCGCCTGGGCAGCCAACGAGCACGTCATCGTCGGGCCACTGGACGACCCGGCCGGCATTGCCGACGCCCCGGATGCGGTCGAGGCGCTGCGCCGCATCATCGCCGCCGATGCCCCGCTGATCGGCTTTCGCGATCCCGGCAGTTTCGCCATCGTGCATGGCCTTTTCCGTTCGGCCGGCCTGCATCCCGGCGCCCGCCAGCAATTGTTCGACGATGCCGAGTCGCCGCAACGGGTGCTGCGCTCGGCGGCGGCGAAAAACGGCTATGCGGTGGTCGGCCACATCCCGGTCGCCTTCGGCAAGATGCCTGGCGAAGGCATGCGGGTTTTGCTCAAGGGCGATCCGGCGATGCGTCGCATCTATGTTGCCGTCGAACCGGGACCGCGCCATCCGGCCGACAGCGCACGACGCAAGCGGGCACACCACCTGGCCGAATATCTGCTCGGCCGGAACGGCCAGGCCGAGCTCGTCAGCGTCAACCGGGCAGCGGGCGGCCCCTGGGTATTCTCGTTGACTGCGGGAAACTGAGCGACCGCCGGCCGCTCGTCTCAATCGGCAGGCTCTTCCGCCGCCGATTGCGCGGCGTGCAATGTGCCATCACTGTGCCGGCCGAGTTCGCGCAGGGTTTTCTGCGCTCCTTCAAAGTCGAACAACCTGATCTGGCGCAGGAAAGCGTCGTAGCGAGCCCCCAGCGCATAGCGCAATTGCGGGGCGTAGGCGTCGAGCAGGCCCAGGCAGCTCATTTCACCGGCGGTCAGCAGATCATCGAGTTCCTGCAGGACGCGCGGCGGAATCGTCTGCTCCGACACGAGAACGTTGTCTTTCAGGGCAGCGGATGAATGCCCCAGGCCGACCGCCAGGATATCCAGCTGCCGGCGCACGACTTCCATTTCCCGGTGTATCTCATCGCGCTGCGCGACGATGTCACAGCCCGGACGCAGCATGGCTTCCAGACTGCGTGCACATTCCGCCAGATGATCGGCGCCCAGCGTTGCAGCGGCGCCCTTCAGCGAATGCGCATGGCGCTGCGCGCTGACCTGATCGCCTTCGGCCAGGCTGGCGGCGACCAGGGCCATGTCATTGACGTGTCCTTCGACAAAGCGTCCGAGCAGGTCGAGATAGCGCCCGGTCTTGCCGCGCACGACCTTCAGGCCGCGCTCGATGTCGAGATCCGGCAGGCGCCTGGCCACTTCGCGCAAGGCAGCCTCATCTCCGGCATCGGGTGGCGCCGGCAAAACCGCAGCAGCGGCCGACGCGGCAGCACCGGCCCGCGTTGGCAGCCATTTCAGCAAGGCTTCGTACAAAGTCTGCGGATCGACCGGCTTGGCGATGAAGTCGCTCATGCCTGCCGCCGCACAAGCGCGGCGGTCTTCGTCGAATGCATTGGCGGTCATCGCCAGAATCGGCGCCCGGTTGAACGTCGGCAGGGCACGGATGCAGCGCGCCGCTTCCAGACCGTCCATGTTGGGCATCTGGATGTCCATCAGGATCAGGTCGTAGGCGTTGTTGCGGGCCCGCTCCAGGGCGAGCAGACCGTCCTCGGCGGTATCGACGACCATACCGACGCCGTGCAGCAGCTCGAGAGCCACCTCGCTGTTGATCGCATTGTCTTCGGCGAGCAGGAGCCGGGCGCCGGCATGCCGCTTGCGCAGTTCGACCTCGAGGTTGCGGGCATCGCTTTCGGCGACTTCGGCCACGGCATGCGTCTGGACGCGCTGCAGGCGTACCGTGAACCAGAAGGTACTGCCCTTGCCCGGCTCGCTCTCGGCACCGACTTCACCGCCCATCAGTTCGGCCAGGCGCCGGGTGATCGCCAGGCCGAGCCCGGTACCGCCATATTTGCGCGTAGTCGAGGCATCGGCCTGCTCAAAAACAACAAATAGCTTGTCCAGCTTGTCGGGCGCAATGCCGATGCCGGTATCGACAATCTCGAAACGCAGCAGCACGTCGTCACCCTGCTCTTCCAGCAGTTGCGCACGCAGGCTGACCACCCCTTGCTCGGTGAATTTGACGGCATTGCCGGCGTAGTTGAGCAATGCCTGGCGCAAACGCGTCTGGTCGCCACGCACCCATTTCGGCAGGTGGTCGTAGTCGATCTCGAGATGCAGCCCCTTGGCCTGAGCCGCTTCAAAAACCATGGAGCGGACATGATCGAGCACCGCCCCCGGGGAAAACTCGTCCTCGAGCAGTTGCAGCTTGCCCGATTCGATCTTGGAGAGATCGAGAATGTCGTTGATGATCGACAGCAGGTGGCGGGCGGCACTGCCGATCTTGGCCAGGCGCGCCGCCTGCTCCGCCGTGGCACCGACCCGCAGCAGGTGGGTCAGACCGATGATGGCATTCATCGGCGTGCGGATTTCATGACTCATGTTGGCAACGAAGGTGCTTTTCGCCTGACTGGCTGCCACCGCCATATCGCGGGCACCTTGCAACTCTGCGGTACGCTGCTCGACCAGTTGTTCGAGATGCTGGCGATGTTCGCGCAATTCGCTTTCGGCTTTCTGCCGTTCACGGATCTCACCCAGCAATTCATCGTGATAATCCTGCAGGTCGCGCCGCATCGCAGCAAAACTCTCGATGGTGTCGCCGACCTCATCCCCCCTGCCAGCCGGTAGCGGCACATCGAAGCGGCGCTGCGAAAGCGCCTTGGCGGCACCGGACAAGCGCCGCATCGGCCGCACGACCACGCTTTCGACCATGATCACCCAGATCACGCCGAGCAGCAGAACAGTCCCGACCAGCAGCATGGCGAGGTGCTGATGTTGCTGATAACGTTTTTCCAGCCAGCGCGAGAGATCGATCCGCACATGCAGGTGTCCGACCGGCCGCCCCAGATAGGCAATGTCCTTTTCCAGCGTCTGCGCCTGCAGCATCTCCGTTTGCGGCTGATCAACGCCGATGCGCGGCGGGTAGAGTTGCTGCCCGCGCTCGTTGCTCAGGACAATCTGCAGCCACTGCGGATTTTTCTTTTTCAGCTCGTCAAGATTGGCATTGATGATGTCGAGCTGGCTGGCCATCATCAACGGGATCAGGCCTTCGATGACGCTGTCCAGGTGATGATCGGTCTCTTCGAGATACTCAGCCTTCTGGGTTTCCAGATAGCCGGGAATCCAGACCAGATGCAGGAAGAGCAAGGCGGCCAGACTGGCCAGCACGAGCGGCAGCAACAATCTCCAGCGTAGTGACATGGTGTTTATTTCCGGGCCGGAACCCAATAGGTTTCAAGACCCCACTTGCGCATGACGAGAAAATCATCGAGTGAAGTCGTGACCGGTGCACGCATCGGCACCTCTTCCCACAAGGCCTTGCCGGCCGGCGTCGCCGCCATCTCGAGAATGGCCTTGCGCACCCGTTCGCGCACTTCGGCGGGAATGCGCGGATGTGCCGCCACCGGATGCGAAGGCATGGCACGCGTCGTGTAGACGATGCGCAAGCCGTCGCGGATCCCGGGATCCTGCTCGGAAAGCGTCTTTTCGACACCACCGCCGGCATCGGTCAGGCCGTTCAGCACATTGAGATAAACCGAACTGTGGGTCTGCACATTGACCACGTTCATCGACGTATTGAACAGGCGGTTCATATCCGCCTGCAGCAGCAGGCTGGCGCCCAGCGCATTCGGCGAAGGTACGGCCAGCGTCCGCCCGGCAAGATCCTCGACCTTCTGCACCGGGCTGTCGCGACGCACGACGAGTATGCCGCGCAAGGGCTCGCGGTCGCGCACCAGCGGGATGTAGCCCTGGACATCGCTGCTGCGCAGGATGTGATACGGATTGGCATAGACGAAGTCGAAATTCCCCTTCTCCAGGCCGGCTTCGAATTCCGGCACGGTCAGGGTCACGGCAAGACGGATATCGAGTCCGGTCCGCCGGCTCAGCTCGTCGGCAATCGGCTTCCAGATCGCAAAAACCTTGCGCTGCTCGAACTGGGGAACGACACCCAGGGTAAAACTCCGGGCGCTGTCCGCCTGTGCGGCCCAGGCCGGCAGCAGGCATAGCGCCAGGGCCAGGCCGAGTCGCCGGCCACGGCGGCCAATTCGTTCCAGTGCTGCAATCATGATCACTCCCGGAATATGGCATCAGTCCCCCCGGCCTGACGCGCTCCGCCCAAACTCGACGGCGTGTTCTTGCCTGTGATTCTGGCATTCTCCGGGCGATCCGGCCAGCATTTAAAAGCGGCAAAAAAAAGGCGGCCCGTGGCCGCCTTGCGCGAAACCCCGGCGATTCTCAGGCGGGCACGCCGAGAATGACGTGGCTGGCCTTGATCAGGGCAGAAGCGGGAGCCCCTTCCTTGAGGCCCAGTTCGAGCACGGCTTCGTTGGTGACGACGGCAAAAACCGTAGTCCCGCCGGCCAGTTTGACGCCGACTTCGGTATTCACTGCGCCCTTGTGCAGCTCGCTGACCGTACCGGTCAACTGGTTGCGGGCCGAGAATTTCACGTTTTCAACCCCGGCCAGCAGCATGACCCAGGGCGCCTTGACGTAGGCGACCACTTCCTTGCCGACCGCCAGGCCAAGCGACTGGACACTGCCTTCCGTCACGATTGCGACAATCTTGTCGCCGCCACCTGTCGTCAACTCGACTTCGGCATTGACCGCACCATCGACCAGGGCGGTGATTTTTCCTTTGAATACATTGCGGGCGCTGACACTCATGCTGTTCTCCTGAATTGGTTGATCCGACTGGCCCGATTTTCGCTATATACAAAACAACTCAACGAATATTGTCGGGTTATCGACACTGTAGGCGCTAGCGTTACACGAATACAACCATAGCGCAGCCAGTATTTTCAGTAAATGGACTTGAGTTATAGTAAGCGCTATATAGACAACGACATCGCGAAATCATGGATACGATACTGCACCGCCTGCGTGGCAAACTGGAAGTCGATACCGAATTCGGCACCTTTCTCGGCGATACCCGAATTCGCCTGCTCGAGGCAGTCGACCGGCACGGCTCGATCTCGCAAGCAGCAAAAGCCGTGCCGCTTTCCTACAAGGCGGCCTGGGATGCGATCGACGCCATGAACAACCTGGCCGACCAGCCGCTGGTGCTGCGCTCGACCGGCGGCAAAAACGGCGGCGGCACACTGCTCACCGAGTACGGCAAAAAGGTGATCGCCCTCTACCGCGCCCTCGAAGCTGAATACCAGGCCGCGCTCGACCGCCTGACAGCAAGCATGAACGACGGCCAGGCCAGCGACTTCAAGCAGTTCAGCAAACTGCTCAAGCGCATGTCGATGAAGACCAGCGCGCGCAACCAGTTTGCCGGCCATGTCGTCGGCCTGCGCGAGGGCCATGTCGATTACGAAGTGCGCCTCAAGCTCGACGAAGAAAACGAAATCGTCGCCGTGATCACCGGCGAATCGGCCGAAACCATGGGCCTCTCGATCGGCATGGAGCTCAACGCGCTGGTCAAGTCGTCGTCGGTGCTGCTGCTCAACGACATGAGCGTCAAGACCAGCGCCCGCAACCACCTGTGGGGCGAAATCACGCGCATCCACGACGGCCCGGTCAATTCGGAAATCACGCTCGCCATGAAGAGCGGCAAGTCGGTCTGCGCCGTGGTCACCCACGACAGCGTCGAGCGCCTCGGCCTCGCCGTCGGCGAACAGGCCTGCGCCGTGTTCAAGGCTTCCGCCGTGATTCTCTGCAAATACGCCTGAACGGGAAAAAGCCATGCGCGAACCGCACCCTGATCCTTCCTTTTTGCTACCGACCCGCGCCGGCATTGCGCGGGCGCACGGCTGCGGTGGCGGTTACCGCGTCCGCCCGGCGCAAGCAGCCGAAAGCAGCCCGGTGCCAGGCGTCGCGCCGGCCCCATCCGCCGAAATGGCGGATTCCGGCACACGCCCCTCGCATCTATCTCTCATTGCCAGCCCACCCCCAGGAGAACTTCCATGAAACGTGCCCTGCCCCTGATTTTTGCCCTTTTTGCGCTGTCGACCGCCCAGGCCGATGAAGTCCAGGTCGCCGTCGCCGCCAACTTCACCGGCCCGATGCAGGTCATCAGTGCGCTGTTCGAGCGCGATACCGGCCACAAGGCCAGCCTCGCCTTCGGCGCCACCGGCAAGTTCTACGCCCAGATCAGCAACGGCGCCCCCTTCGAAGTGCTGCTCGCGGCCGACGACGAAACCCCGGCCCGGCTGGTCAAGGAAGGCAATGCCGTCGCCGGCACGCCCTTCACCTACGCTATCGGCACGCTGGTGCTGTGGTCGGCCGACCCCAAGCTGGTCGACAACAAGGGCGACATCCTGAAGAAGGGTGGTTTCAAGCACCTCTCCATCGCCAACCCGAAAGCCGCGCCCTACGGTGCCGCCGCCATGCAGACCATGAGCAAGCTGGGCGTCGTGGACAAGCTGAAGCCGCTCTTCGTGCAGGGCGAGAACATTTCGCAGACGCACCAGTTCATTTCCACCGGCGCCGCCGAACTCGGCTTCGTCGCCTACTCGCAGGTGATCAAGAACGGCCAGATCGGCAGCGGTTCGGGCTGGATCGTGCCGGGCAGCTTCTATGACCCGATCCGCCAGGATGCGGTGATTCTCGCCAAGGGCAAGGACAAGCCGGCCGCCGTCGCGCTGATGAACTATCTCAAGGGCGACAAGGCCAAGGCCGTGATCAAGTCCTTCGGTTACGAACTGCGCTGAAAGCACCTCGCCCATGAGCCCCTTCCGCCTGCCCGACAGCCAGCTCGAACAACTGCTGCACGACGATGCGCCCTGCGGCGATGCCACCACGCATGCCCTGGCCATCGGTCAACTGCCTGGAAAGATGGTTTTTCGCGCCCGATACGAGATGGTCGTCTGCGGCAGCGAAGAGGCGCAGCGTCTGGGCGAACTGCGCGGCCTGCAGGTGGTGGGCGGGGTGGTCGCTAGCGGCACCCGCCTGCCGGCCGGGGCGGAAATCCTGACCCTGCAGGGCGATGCCGCCGCCCTGCACGTCGTCTGGAAAACGGCGCAGACGCTGATGGAATACCTTTCCGGGATCGCCACCAGCGCTGCCGACATCGTCACCGCCGCCCGCCAGGCCGACCCGGCAGCCAGCGTCGTGTGCACCCGCAAGAACTTCCCCGGCACCAAGCAGGCCGCGATGAAAGCCGTACTCTGCGCCGGCGCCAGCCCGCATCGCCTGAGCCTGTCGGAAACCCTGCTCGTCTTCGCCGAACACCGCGCCTTTCTCGGCAACGAAGCGCCCGCCGCCAGCCTCGCCCGCCTGCGCCGGCAATGGCCGGAACGCGCCCTCGTCGTCGAGGTCGCCGACGAAGCCGAAGCGCTGAACTGGGCCGCGGCCGGCGCCGACATCTTGCAACTGGAAAAATGGTCGCCGGCAGCGGTCGACCGCCTGCACCGGCAGATTCCCGCCACCCGCCTGGCCGCAGCCGGCGGCGTCAATGCCGGCAATGCCGCGGCCTACGTGCAGGCCGGCGCCCTGATTCTGGTCAGCAGCGCGCCCTACTTCGCCGCGCCGCGCGATGTCGCGGTCAGCATTGCGCCGCTCGCCTGACCACCGATGACTGAGCACAGCGACGCCATGCCCGACAAGAGCAGCCTCCTGTCCTGGAAAGCCTTGCTCAGCGGCGGCCTGATCGGCACCCTGGGCGGCCTCATCGGCCTGGGCGGTGCGGAGTTTCGCCTGCCCGTCCTGATCGGCCTCTTCCGTCTGGGCACGCTCGAAGCCATCGTCATCAACAAGGCGACCAGCCTGATCGTGGTCGGCCTGGCCCTGATTTTCCGCTTGCCGACCATTCCCCTGGCGGAAGTCCTGGCGCACAGCGACATCATCCTCCAGCTCCTGCTCGGCAGCCTGGCCGGTGCCTGGTTCGCGGCCGGCCATGCGCTGACCATGTCGCGCCAGCAACTGGACCGTTTTGTCGCCGTGCTGCTGATCGGACTGGCCTGCCTGTTGATTTCCGAAGCCTTCTTCACGCCACAGGCGCAGCTCACGCCGCTGATCGAGGCCGGCGCCCTGCGTTTCGTGGCCGGTGTCCTGGCCGGGTTCGGGATCGGGGTCGTCGCCGCCTTCCTTGGCGTTGCCGGCGGCGAATTGCTGATCCCGACCATCGTTTTGCTCTACGGCCAGGACGTCAAACTGGCTGGCAGCCTGTCCCTCGCCGTCAGCCTGCCGACCATGCTGGTCGGCTTCTTCCGCTACCGCCAGTCGGCCGCCTTTTCGGTACTCCACCGGGAAAAGCCGCTCTTCGTCTCGCTGGCGCTGGGCTCGGCAATCGGCGTATTGATCGGCGGCCTCCTGCTCGGCATCATTTCAACGCAGGCATTGATCGGCGGCTTGGGTATCATTCTGCTGGTCTCCTCCGTGAAGATGTTTTTACACGGCCATCGCCAACCCGCCACGCCGAGCCCCAGCCCATGAAAATCGCCATCGCCACCAAGGATTTCAGCAAAGTCAGCGGTCATGCCGGACAAGCCCGGCAATGGCTGCTCTATGATCTGACCGAACATCGCTCCAACCAGTTGCTGCCGGCACCGCAGTTCGTCGACCTGACCAAGGAGCAGATCCTGCACACTTTCGAGGACAAGGAGCCGCACCCGCTCGATGGCGTCGATATCGTGGTCGCGGCCAGTGCCGGCGACGGTTTCATCCGCCACATGAAGCTGCGCGGCACCGAAGTGCTGCTCACCGGCGAAGAAGACCCGACCATGGCGATCAGCCGCATCCTGGCCGGCGAAGCCCTGCCCGATACGCGCTTCGACATCACCACGACGCTGTGCAAGGTGCGCGACCTGTTTTCCCGACATTGAAGCCTGACTGAACATGGAAACATCCGACCTCGCCGCCATCTGGCTGACGCTTAAACTGGCGACGACCGTCACCGCGCTGCTGCTCATCATCGGCACACCAATCGCCTGGTGGCTGGCGCGCACCCGCTCGATGTTCAAGGGCATCGTCGGCGCCGTCGTGGCGCTGCCGCTGGTCCTGCCGCCGACCGTGCTCGGTTTCTACATGCTGGTCGTGATGGGGCCGCACGGACCGATTGGCCAGCTCACCGAAAAGCTCGGCCTCGGCCTGCTGCCCTTCACCTTTCCCGGCTTGGTCATCGCCTCCGTTTTCTATTCGCTGCCCTTTGTCGTACAGCCGATCCAGAATGCCTTCGAGGCAATCGGTGATCGCCCGCTCGAAGTTGCCGCGACGCTGCGCGCCAGCCCCTGGGATGCCTTCTGGTCGGTCGCCGTGCCGCTCGCCAGACCCGGCTTCCTTTCCGGCGCCATTCTCGGCTTTGCGCATACGGTCGGCGAATTCGGCATCGTGCTGATGATAGGCGGCAACATTCCCGATAAAACCCGCGTCGTCTCGGTGCAGATCTACGACCACGTCGAGGCGATGGAATATACCCAGGCGCACTGGCTGGCCGGCGGCATGGTGCTGTTCAGCTTCATGGTCCTGCTCGGCCTGTACACCTTCAACCCGGCGCGGAGGAAAGCCCTGTGAGCGGCGAAATCACCGCCCGTTTTCATGTCGACCGCCAGGACTTCGTGCTCGACGTCGATCTGCGCCTGCCGGGCAGCGGCGTCAGCGCCCTGTTCGGCCACTCCGGCTCGGGCAAGACGACTTGCCTGCGCGCCATGGCTGGCCTCGAACGCGCGCCGCAGGGCTATTTCGCGATCGGCGACGAGGTCTGGCAGGACGAAGCGCGCGGCCATTTCGTGCCGCCGCACCAGCGCGCCCTCGGTTTCGTCTTCCAGGAAGCCAGCCTGTTCCCGCACCTCTCGGTACGCCGCAACATGGAATTCGGGCAAAAACGCGCGTCGACCGCTCAGGATGGCCTTGCCCTGCCCGCCGTCAGCGAACTGCTCGGCATCGGCCACCTGCTCGAACGCATGCCCGGCCAGTTGTCCGGCGGCGAACGCCAGCGCGTCGCCATTGCCCGCGCCCTGCTTGCCGCGCCGAAAATCCTGCTGATGGACGAGCCACTCGCCGCGCTCGATCTCAAACGCAAGCAGGAAATCCTGCCCTATCTCGAACGCCTGCATCAGGAACTGGCGCTGCCGGTCATCTACGTCAGCCACGCCCCGGATGAAGTCGCCCGCCTGGCCGACCATCTCGTCCTGCTCGACCAGGGCCGGACGGTGGCGAGCGGCCCGCTCAACGAGGTACTGGCCCGCCTCGACCTGCCGGAGGCCTTTGCCGACGATGCCGGCGTCGTCATCCAGACCCGCGTCGCCGAGCACGAAGCCGACGACCTGACCCGCCTCGAATTCGCCGGCGGCGAAATCTATGTCTCGCGCCGCAGCGAAGCGGTCGGCACGCCGCTGCGCTGCCGCATTCACGCCCGCGACGTCAGCCTGACGCTGCTGCCGCAGGTACAAAGCAGCATCCTGAACTGCGTTGCGGCCAGCGTCGTCGACCTGGCGCCCACCGAGACGCCAGGACATGTCCTGGTCCGCCTCGATGTCGGCAACACCCCCTTGCTCGCCCGCATTACCCGACGTTCGGCGGAACGTCTGGCGATCCAGCCGGGTCTAAACCTGCGCGCCCAGATCAAAGCCGTCGCACTCCTCGGTTAGAATGGCGCCCGAAGCGGGGGCACCACGCACCGAAAAGAGGCGAGTTTCACCCCGGAAGCTTATTCCAAACGCCGATTTTTCCATCAAATTCAGCGACTTGGGTTTTATTCCCGAGGCGCATGTTTATTGCTTGATGGCTAATCCGTTGACCGACAGCGACCCAACATGAACAACGTGTATCACCTGGAACACAGTCAGACGCCCGAAGAAAACCCGCCGGAAGGCACGCGCCGCCTGATCGACGGCGAAGAGCGCGTGCTCTACGACGGTTACTGGATCAAGACCTACGAGGTCCCGGCCGACACGCTGGAAGCCAAGAAGCGCCTGATCGAGGCGCTCACCCGCCGCCTCTTCAACCACACCGAACACGGCCTCAACATCCCCGGCACGCGTCTCGCCGAGGCCCGCGCCAGCCACGAGGCGGAAACCGACCCGGCCAAGAAGCGGGTCAAGGCGGCGATGCTGGCCGGTGCGCTGTTCAACCGGGCAACCGACATCTTCCGCAAACTGGTCGAACTGCAGTCCTGCGGCATCGAGATCCGCAGTGACGACGCCCTGATGCGCGAATGCGGCCAATGTCTGCTGAGCGCCATGGAACTCGGCCACTGCGTGCGCCACCGCAGCGGCGACGAAGGCATCGACGAACTGTGGGGCGAACCCTTCCGCGCCTTCTCGATCCCGCTCGAGGATTTCTACGAAAGCCGCTACATCAAGATCGGCCAGAGCCTGCGCGACATCGACAAGATCGCCAACGCGATGATCGCCTGCTTTGCCCAGATCCCGGTATTCGCCGGCGTCGAAGCGCCGATCCGCGACTTCGCCAAAGCCGCCAAGCTGAAAACCGAGATCCTGCGTACCGACGGCGACATTTTCGAAGTCTGGTCCGAACTGGTCACCGCCGGCGAGCGCCTGGCCAACTTCACGCCGCTCGCCCCGGTCGACGGCAACAAGCCACTGCACAGCATCACCGACGGCCTGCAACTGCTGCGCAACGGCCGCGACCTGGTGTTCTACATCACCCGCGCCCGCACGCCGATGCCGAAAAGCACGCGCGAACACATCGAACGCTGCGAAACCTACCTCGCCACCGGCCGCGTGCCGCTGATGCCGGTACCGCTGCCGGTTTGAGGTGAGCGCCCGGCGGCAGCGCCGCCAGGGGCAAGACCCGGTGGAAATTATTCAATGGTGAATAATTTCCACCCAAGCAAAAAATTCACCGCCGCTTGATCCACGGCAAAAGGCCCGCAATTCGCGGCCAGGCACGCCCCGCCCCCTGCTAGGATTTACTTGCAGAGACAAGACAAAGGGGCGGTCATGACTCCTGAAAAAATCCTGCTCCAGGCCATATTGCTGGCCTTGTGCAGCAGCGAAGCAAGCGCAATCGGGCTGGGGGAAATCACCTTGCATTCACGGCTCGGAGAAAGCCTCCGGGCAGATATTCCCCTGCACACTGCAGACGGAGAGATTCCGGATGCGACATGCTTTGCCGTGGTCCGCGACGATGCCCCCGGCCTGCCGGTGCTGGCCAATGCCAGTCTGAGCCTGGTCCGCAAAGCCGGCACTTACTACCTCAGCCTGCGCAGCCGCCAGCCAATTGCCGATCCGGCCTTCGTGCTCGCGATCAAGGCACGCTGCAACATGGAACTCCAGCGCACCTACGTCCTGATGCCCGACCCGCCACAATTCGGCGAAATCGAATTGGCGAGCAGTGAAGCCGACGTGCGGCGCCCGGTCGATGGGCAAACCTGGTTCGCCCGCGAGGGGGAAACCCTGCGCGAAATCGCCGCCAGTCTCGCTAGCGGCAACCCGCGCCAGCAGGCACGCAGCCTGGCGGCCCTACGTCGGGCCAACCCGGGCATCGCGCAGGACGAGGCCTTGCCGGAAGGCACCACCATTCTGCTGCGTGCGCCACGCCGTCCGCAGGCGGAAAGCCACACCAAGTCGGAACTCGCCGCCATCGCGCCGGCGCCGGCGACCAGGACACGCCAGGCCGCAGCCAAGAGCAAGCCCCCTCGCACAGCGACCAGGATCGACCGGGTCATGGTCAGTACAACGCCGCCAGCCCCCGTGTCCAATCCCTTGTCCGCCACGGGAGAAACACTGGGCCAGATCGAGGAGCGCATCCTCAAGCTGGAACAGACCCTGCACACCCTGCATGCCGAAGTCAGCAAGCTCGATGTCGTCCTGAATGAAACCAACGCCGCCCTGCTCGAAAGAAACCGCCTGCAACTGGCGCAGCAGATCGGACAAGCCCCGCCACTCAACCAGAAGCAGGCAAACGGCGGCCAGGAATTGCTGTTCAGCGCCCTCGCCGGCGGCGGCATTGCCGTCCTCCTCGCCCACCTCCTCGGCCGACGCCGGGAACGCCAGGTGGCCAAGGAAATGCCGCTGATCATGAACGGTTACCACCCGGAAGTGCAGGTCGACCGGAGCGGAATACCTGAAAACCACAAGCACCGGCCGGAGCAGTCGGCAGAGCAGGCAACACCGGATATCGGTGTCGCCGAACTACCGTTCGGCGAGAACAATACCGAACTGGCACTGGTCGAGATGCTGCTCGCCTCGGGCCGGGCGCGTGGCGCCATGGAAACGCTGGCGAGATATATCGCCAACAGTTCGCCGGACGACATCGAGCCGTGGAAGATGCTGCTCGATCTTTACCGGCAATGCGGAATGCAAAGCGAATACGAAAACCTGCGCCGACAGATTCTGGAAAAATTCAAGATCCACGTCGCCGACTGGGAAACCCGGATCGAACCGGCACCGCGCATTGCCGCCTAGACCAGCGCCCGTTGCAGCAGCACCGCCACGTGGATGGCTTGCCGGCCGCTGCCGTCGGCGATCTGGTGGCGACAGGAGAAGCCGTCAGCGACGATCAGCGTTTCCGGCGCCGCGGCCCGCACCGCCGGCAACAGCGCCAGTTCGCCCATCGCCAGCGAAGCCTCGTAATGTTCGGCTTCCAGCCCGAAGCTGCCGGACATGCCGCAACAACTGGCATCGATGATCTCGAATTCGAATTCCGGGATCCAGGCGAGCACCTTCCTGACCGATTTCATCGCGCCGAAGGCCTTCTGGTGGCAATGCCCGTGCACCAGCGCCTTGCCACCGGGCAGCGGCTTCAGTTCAAGCTTCATCCCCTTGTTCGCCTCGCGCATCAGGAACTCTTCAAAGAGGAAGGCCTGTTTGCCGAGTTGTGCCACATCTGGGCCGAGCGACAGGCTGTAGAACTCGTCGCGCAGGGCGAGCAGGCAGGACGGCTCGAGGCCGACGATGGGCGTGCCGGCCGCGAGCGCCGGCGCCAGCGCCGCCATGACCCGTTTGCCTTCAAGTTTGGCCGCATCGACCATGCCTTGCGACAGATAGGTCCGGCCGCAGCACAGCGGCCGTTCCGGCTCGCCGTCGTCGGCCGCCGGGCGCAGCATCTCGACGGCGTAGCCGGCGGCGGTCAGCACTGCGCGCGCTGCGCTGGCGACTTCCGGCGTGTAGTAATGCGTGAAGGTATCGACAAAAAGGATCACTTTGCCGCGTTGACCGCTGGCCGGCGCATCTTCGAGCGGGAGCGGGCCGCCGACGATTTCCGGAATCGGCCGCTGTGCCGCGATGCCCAGCCGGCGCTCGGCGAGCGCCGCCAGCCAGGGCGAGGCATTGCGCCAGCGCACGAGCAGCGCCAGGGGCGTCCGCCAGCGATGCAGCCAAGCCGGCAGCGCGCCAAACAGGCGGGCGCGCCGCGAGACGCCGTGCCGCTCGTTTTTCTGCGCCAGGTATTCGGTCTTGATCAGGGTCATGTCGACGGCGCTCGGGCATTCCTTCTTGCAGCCCTTGCACGACACGCAGAGATCCATCGCCGCCGCCAGGTCGGGATGAGAAAAGGGCTCGGCGCCGAGTTCACCGTTGAGCGCCGCCTTGAAGGCCTTGACGCGCGCCCCGGTCGAATGCGCCGGATCGTGCGTGATGCGGAAGCTCGGGCACATGACGCCCTTGCCGTCGCGCTGGCACTGGTGATTGTTCATGCACACGGCAACCGCCTTGGCGTAGTTGCCGCCGGTCGCCGGAATGCCGGCATAAGCGTCGCCGGCACCATAGGTATCGTAGGCCGACCAGTCGAGATGGGTTTTCATGCAGAGCACCAAGCAAGAGGGACGCCACCGGGAAAGCACGCAGAATCAGGCAGATAGGAAAGGTGCATTTGTCGACAATGCAACAAACATTACGCTCGACCAGGCCATGCCGCCACAAGCCCGGCCCCGGGCCATCGGCAGGCGTTGCGGGCCGCCTGCGAGAGGCGCCGGCTAATCATCCGGAATGGCCGAATTCCGCATGGCTGCTGGCATCGCGCTTGACCCTCCCGGGGCCGGGTGGTACAAAACCTCCTCGCCACGGAGATGGCTAAAAGACAACAAGAATCGAGGAGGGAGATGCCATGATCTTGCCTGGAACATCGCGGCTGCTCGGCGCGTGCAGCCTGCTGCTCGCGCTGGCCGCCTGCACGCCGCCCGAGCCGATCCGGATCGGCCTGCTGGCAGGGCTGTCCGACCGCGGCTCCGATTTTGGCGAAAGCGTCCGCAATGGCGTCATCCTTGCCGTCGAGCAACAGAACCAGGCCGGCGGCATCAATGGCCGCAAGATCGAACTGCTCGTGCGCGACGACGGCCAGGACAAGGAAAAGGCCAGACAGGCCGCCCAGGAACTGATCGCACTGCACCCCGACATCATCATCGGCCCGGTCACCAGTTCGATGGCGGCCGTGGTCATGCCACTGTTCAATCAGGCCGGCCAGATCATCATCAGCCCGACCGTGGCATCGACTGATTTTTACGGCAAGGATGACAACCTCTTCCGCGTCAATTGCACGACCCGCGAAGCCGCCATCCAGCATGCCCGGGTGCTCTACGCGCGCGGCAGCCGCCGGGTTGGCCTCGCCTTCGATGCCTCCAACCTGCCCTTTGGCGAAACCTGGGTGAAGGGATTCTCTTCCGAGTTCGAAAAACTGGGCGGCGTCACCAGCGGCACCGCCGGTTTCGAATCGACAGCGAGCACCCGGTTTTCCGACGTCATCAATCGGCTGCTCGCCGACCGGCCGGACGCGCTGATCTTTGTTGCCAGCACGCTCGACACGGCACGCCTGGCGCAGCAAGCCCGCCGTCTCGCCCCTGGCCTGCCGCTCAGTTCATCCGAATGGGCAGCCTCCGGCGAAGCGCTCAGTGAAATGGGCGGCAGCGCCGTCGAAGGCATGCTGATGACCCACGCCTACAACCGGGACGATCCGGGAGTGGCCTACCAGAATTTCCGCAGCGCCTTCAAACAGCGCTTCCAGCGCGAGTTCGGCTCCTTCTCGCTACTTGCCTACGACACGGCCAATGTCGTCTTTGCCGCACTGCAGAAACGCGACAAGGATGAAGACATGAAGGCAGCCCTGCTCAAATACGGCCCCTACCAGGGCGTGCAGCAGGAAATCCGCTTCGATGCCAATGGCGACGCGACGCGCCGGGTCTTTTTCACCGAAATCCACGACGGCAGCCTGCACCAGCTCAAATGACCCCACCCGCCTTGCGCGAATGGCGACTGCACGCTTACCTCGGCGTGTTGCTCGCAGTGACCTCGGTGCTGACCTTCCTGATCGTCGGCTCGATCTTCCTGCTCACCCGCATTCCGCAGCTGGAATCGGAAATCCGCACCCGCGCCGAAGGCGACGCCCGCGAACTGGCTTTCCGTATCGAAATGCAGATGCTGGCCCAGCAGGAACAACTGGCCCTGGTCGCCAGTGCCCTGGGCAACAGCGCATCACCGACTGCACTGATCAGTCAGGCGGTTGCCGGTGGCAAGGTCTTCCGGGCGCTCTACCTGCTCTCGGCCCGCGGGGAGGTGGTCACCGCCGGCTTGCCGCCGGACTACCGGCATCTCGAACGCGAGGTACTCGGCAGCGACCTCTCCGGCACGCCGCTCTTTCGCGAAGTCAAACTGCGCGCCGGACCGGTCTGGAGCGACAAATACCTGTCGGCGCTGAGCGGCGTCGTGACGGTCGGACTGGCCGTACCGGCCGGCAACGAGCAGGTGCTGCTGGCGGAAATTCCGCTCAGCTACCTGCTCAATATCCTTGATCGCAACCCCGGGGAAAAACAAAGAGCAATCTGGGTCATCGACCAGCGCGGCGAACTGCTCGCCGATACCGAATCGGCAAAACGGGTCGGCGAACTCAATCTCTACAACTCGCCCATCCTCAATGCCGTACTCAAGGGCGAAACCCTGCCCACGCAATATGCTTTCGACGGCCGCAGCTATTACGTCGGCGGCGCCCGCTCGGCAGCCCTCGGCTGGTCCTTCATCGCCCGCCTGCCGGCCGGCCTCGACCACCCGGAAATCCGCATGACCGTCCTCATCGTCTGCGGCGGCTTCCTCGCGTCCTTGCTGATCGGTTCCCTGCTCGCCCTGTACGGTGCCTCGCGGCTGCTCAGACCACTGGCCGGCATCGTCCGCCAGGCGCACCAGATCGCCCAGGGCGAAACGGTGGACGCCTGGCCGCGCGGCCGGATTACCGAGTTCAATCACCTTTCCGACGATATCGGCAAGATGGCCAACGCCATTCTCGAACGCGAGCATGAACTGCGCGACATGAACGCCAGCCTGGAAGCGCGGGTCAGCGAGCGCACCACCGCCCTCTACCAGGCCAAGGAAGCCGCCGAAGCGGCCAGCCGCTCGAAGAGCACCTTCCTCGCCAACATGAGTCACGAAATCCGCACGCCACTCAATGCGATCAGCGGCATGGCCCTGCTGATGCGGCGCGCCGGCCTCAGTCCGGAGCAGGGCGAACGTCTGGGCAAGCTCGAAGCGGCCGGTGAACACCTGCTTGAAGTCATCAACATGGTGCTCGACCTCTCCAAGATCGAAGCCGGCAAACTGATACTCGAAGAAAACAGCTTCCCGGTCGGCAGCCTGTTTGAAAATGTCAGTTCGATGCTCCAGCAACGGGCAAGGGAAAAGCAGCTGCAACTGTCCTACACCCTGCCCGAGTTGCCGCCGCTGGTCCTTGGCGACCAGACCCGACTGCAACAGGCGTTGCTCAATTACGCCGTCAATGCCGTGAAATTCACCGAACAGGGCAGCGTCACCCTGCGCGCCGTCATCCTCGAAGAGGATGCCGCCAGCCTGCTGCTGCGCTTCGAGGTCAGCGACACCGGCATCGGCATTGCGCCGGAGGCCCTGCCCCGCTTGTTTACCGCCTTTGAACAGGCCGATGGCTCAACGACGCGCAAATATGGCGGCACCGGGCTGGGGCTGGCGATTACCGCGAAAATTGCCGATGCCATGAACGGCGAAGTGGGGGTCGAAAGCGAACCGGGCAAGGGCAGCACCTTCTGGTTCACCGCCCGCCTGAAAAAGCCGCTACCTCACCCCGTCAGCCAGATTGCGGACGAACTCGACGCCGAGGCCTCCCTGCGCCAGAGCTTTGCCGGCAGCCATGTCCTGCTCGTCGAAGACGAACCGATCAATCGCGAGATCGCCCAGATCCTGCTCGAAGAAATCGGCTTCCACGTCGACACCGCCGAAGATGGCGAGCAGGCTGTCGACCTGTTCCAGCAACAACCGCACTACGCGCTGATCCTGATGGACATGCAGATGCCGCGCATGGATGGTCTGGAAGCGACCCGCCGCATCCGCAGCCTGCCCGGCGGCAAGGAACAGCTGATCATCGCGATGACCGCGAATGCCTTTGCCGAAGACAAGGCACGCTGCCTGGCGGCCGGCATGGATGATTTTGCGACCAAGCCGATCGACCCGGACATCTTCTTCAAGCTGCTGCTCGACAAACTGTCGGCGCGCCAGAAATAATCAGGGCCGGATCGACCGGCCCTGGTGTCACATCAACACGAATCCCCAACGGTCGACCGGCCCGCAACGGCATTTTTGACTGCTTGCCGCCGCAGGGGCACGTCTACTCGGCCGGCTTTTCGCCGTTACCGCGCTTGAAGAAAAACGCCGCAATCGCTGCCAGGCTGGTGCCGAGCAGGGCAAACAGGCTGTCTACCTGCCTGACCCAGCTTTTGAGCAGCTCGATGAATTCCTCGAAGGTCGCCGGTGGCCACGAAGTGACGATGACGCTGCCGAGATAGGGCGTGCTGACGCCGCTCTCCCGGCCGCTGATGCGCGCCGCGACCCGGACCTGCAATTTCAGCTCGCCGGTCTTCAGCGGCTTGACCAGCCATTGCCAGCGCAGCGGCACCTTGGGCAATACCGGCTGGACGATGGGGCCGGCCGGATTGACCTCGAACTCGCCGTTGAAAACCAGCAGCTCGGCGACCACCTCGTTGCCGAGTTCGACGACCAGCCGCCCGGTATTGACCTCGCCCGCCGCCGGCTTGATCTTCAAGGCCAGATTGCGCCCGAGATCGGCCTCGCCGACTTGTTGATCGAGCCAGAGTTCGACCGGATAACTGCGCCCGATGTGCATCTCGCGCGTCACGCTGTAGGCGAGACTGGCCTCGACCAGTTCGGGCGGCGGCGTTTCGGCTTCGAGGAAGGCGACTTCCGGCGTTTGGCTGGCCGCGCGGCGCGCTCTTACCAGGCGGGCCGAGCCGCTGCGCGGGGCGCTCGTTGCGACAGCAGCCGGTGCCGCTGCAACAGCCTGCGGCGCCTCGCCCGGTAGCGCATTTTCCGGCTGCGGCGCCGGCAGCGTCGGTGCAGGTGCGGGCGCCGGCGCCACGGCACTGGCCCGGACCGGCATTTCTGCCGCAGGCGAGGAGTCGACCGCTGACGAGGCGCAGCCGCCGAGTCCAAGCAAGAACAGGAGTATTGCCAGCCAGCCTAGCGGTCCACGCCGCAAAAAGGGCAAAAATGCAGAGAGCTTGATCATGGCGCCACCTGCATCGTCCAGCAATTATCGAGATTGGCGTTGCGCGCACGCTGGCGCAGCGCATCGTCCTGCGCCCGGCCGTCGATGCTCAGGCGGATGTCGGCATTGACGCTGCCGCTCAGGTAATAGCTGTGGCCGGTGAAGTCGCTGACCACCGGCGTGCAATCGACCTGGTGAATCTTGTTGTGCAACTGCGCCGGGTGCGCGGCGCCGTTATGGCCGAGGCGCTCCGGATTGCCCTTGGTGTAGTCGGAAACGTACATCGCCTTGTCGTGCCGGTTGTAATACAGCGTCACCTGGCGTGCGATCTGGTTGATCCGGCCGAGCGCCTTGCCTTCTTCCAGCGCGTTGTCGTCGAGATCGGGCGCGCACAGGAAGACGTGCTCGAACAGGCGCGGCAACGCGTTGCCCGGCGAGAAATCGTAGAGCCGTGCGAGCGCGTTTTCGAGCAGGAAATTGCCCATCGAATGGCAGAGCAGATGAATGTCCTGGCCGCACAGTTCACGTCCGCCGGCGCGTGCCTTGTCACGCAGGCCGACCAGGAAATCGCGCACCTTGAGGAAGGCGCGCCCGACCGCACCGCCCGAGCCGGCCGCCTCGGTGCGGTCCGACTTGTAGGACACCCAGGGCAACGCCGCACCGTCCGACGGCCAGGAGAAGAGGACGACCGAGAGGTTCTGCGCCGGATCGCGCCGCGGACTGTTGTCGAGCATCAGTTGCAGGGCCAGTGCGCCGCCCACCGCCTCGTTCCATTTGACGTTGAAGCCGTGGATGTAGATCAGCACGTCGCTGCTCGCCTCCATCAGGCACATCAGATCCTCGAACATGGCGAGCGAGCCGAGCTTGGCATTTTTCTGCGCCACATCGGCAATATCCTTGCTGATCGTCTCGGGATAGACATCGATGCTGGCCGTTGCCGCACAAGTTGCCAGGTATTCGCTGAGTTTCTCGCCATTGCCCTTGCCGAGTGGACCGACATCGGCCTTGAGGCACTTCTTGATTTGCGCATCGGCGGCCTTGACGGTCAACACGCCAAAACGCAGGTTTTCCATGCCGTCGTCGCTGAACTTGGTGCCGTAGCCATCGGGATGCAAGGCATCGCCCAGATGGTGCCGGTTGGTCGCATAAAACAGTTTCAGGTTTGCCATGCTGCATCTCCCCCCGTGAATGCGTCCGGGCTGCCTGCGGCACGTCGCCCCGCCCCCGGAATCCTGATGATTGTAGGAGCACGCCGCGCGAAGTCAATCAAATGACATACACCAATGTCTTGAAGCAGCAAATTTTCGAAAACCAGTGAGGGCTGTCAGCCGGCAAAGTCGGAAAGCCCGCGCCAGGCTGTCGCGTTTCTGACAAGGCACCCGACAGAGGCCAAACAACAAACAGACAAGTTATTGATTTAAATAACTTAAGCCGACTGGCACAGCGATTGCTGAATAGGCTGCGAACCGATTTCGAGGAGCCTTCATCGTGGAACTTCCAGTTATCAGCAATACCCCGCCGGCCGCAGAAGGCGGCGGCTGCGCCTCCAGCGGTTGCGGCAGTGCGCCCGACGCACTGGCCCACCTGCCCGATCACATCCGCGCCAAGGTTCAGGATCACCCCTGCTACTCCGAAGAAGCGCACCACTACTTTGCCCGCATGCACGTTGCCGTAGCCCCGGCCTGCAACATCCAGTGCAATTACTGCAACCGCAAGTATGACTGCTCCAACGAATCCCGTCCGGGCGTCGTTTCCGAAGTCCTGACGCCGAAGCAGGCGATCAACAAGGTGCTCGCCGTCGCCGCCGAAATCCCGCAGATGACGGTACTCGGCATCGCCGGACCTGGCGACCCTCTCGCCAACCCGGCCCGCACCTTCGAGACTTTTGAAGAACTCTCGGCGCGCGCCCCGGACATCAAGCTCTGCGTGTCGACCAACGGCCTCAACCTGCCGATGTATGTCGACCGTATTGCCCAGCACAACATCGACCACGTGACGATCACCATCAACTGTGTCGATCCCGAAGTCGGCGCCAAGATCTACCCGTGGATCTTCTGGGAGAACAAGCGCATCTTCGGCGTCGAGGGTGCACGCATCCTGATCGAGCAGCAGCAGAAGGGTCTGCAGATGCTGACCGACCGCGGCATCCTGGTGAAGGTCAATTCGGTGCTGATTCCCGGCATCAACGACGAACACCTCAAGGAAGTCTCGAAGATCGTCAAGGCCAAGGGTGCCTTCCTGCACAACGTCATGCCGCTGATTGCCGAGCCGGAACACGGCACCTACTACGGCATCATGGAGCAGCCGGAACCGACGCCGGAGCAACTGCAGGAACTGCAGGACGCCTGTGCCGGCGACATGGCGATGATGCGCCATTGCCGCCAGTGCCGCGCCGATGCGGTCGGCCTGCTCGGCGAGGATCGCGGCGACGAATTCACCATGGACAAGATCGACGTCATGGAGGTCGATTACGAAGCCGCCATGGTGCGCCGCAAGGAAGTGCACGACTCGATCATCGAACAGCTCGAAGCCAAGCGCGGCAACGTCAAGCCGAAGGCCGAAGAACTCGGCATTCCGGCTGATGCCCGCCCGGTGCTGATGGCGGTCGCCGGCAAGAACGGCGTCGTTGCCGAGCATTTCGGACATGCCCGCGAATTCCTGATCTACGAGGCCTCACCGGCTGGCGCGCGCTTCATGAGCCATCGCAAGACCGAACTCTACTGCGGCGGCATGGATGCCTGCGGTGACGGCGACGTCGTCGATGCCGGCGCCACGGAATCGCTGCTCGAACGCAACATCCGCATTCTCGAAGGCTGCGAAGTGGTGCTCTGCTCCAAGATCGGCTACGAGCCCTGGGGCAAGCTGGAAGCCGCCGGCATCGTGCCGAATGGCGAACACGCGATGGAGCCGATCGAGGAAGCGGTGATGGCGGTGTACAAGGAAATCGCGGCGACCGGCAAGCTGAGTCCCGCAGTCGACAGCAAAAAGGTGGCGTGAATGAAACAACCCCCACGCTCATTCCATTCGCTGCCCCCCGAGGGGGCGCAGGCCTCCTTCGGGGCGGCCCTTCAGGAGTCCTGACATGGCCCTCCAAATCACCGAATCCTGCGTCAATTGCTGGGCTTGCGTCGATGTCTGTCCGAACGACGCGATCTACGAAGACAAGCCGCATTTCCTGATCGCCGACGATAAATGTACCGAGTGTCTGGGCGATCACAGCGTGCCGCAATGCGCTGCGATCTGCCCGATTGAAATGGCCATCGTCGATGAACTGGGCGCTTTCCTGAACCCGCCCGGTTCGCTGACCGGCATCCCGATTGAGAAGCTGAAGCAATTCGGCCTCTGGAAAGAAGCGGCATAACCCCATGGCAGTTGTCACGTTTTACGAAAAACCCGGTTGCAAAGGCAATCTTCGCCAGAAGACCCTGCTCGCTGCAGCCGGTCACACCGTGCAGGCGAAAAACCTGAAAACCGAGGCGTGGACCGCTGACCGGTTGCTTGCCTTCCTCGGCAAGCTGCCGGTTGGCAGCTGGTTCAACCCGGCGGCACCGGCGATCAAGGCCGGGCAGATCGTGCCGGAGAACCTCAGCTTCGAGCATGCGGTCAATCTGCTGCTGGAAAACCCGCTGCTGATTCGCCGCCCGCTGATGGAAATCGGCGAGGAGCGCATGGTCGGCTTCGATGTTGCAGCGGTCGACGCCTGGATCGGGCTGAATGACGTGGAATTGCCGGCAGGCAATATCGAAGCCTGCGTACATGGTCCCGAAGGCCACGGCAGCTGCGGCAGCCATGAACATGAGGACGAGGCAGAACATGACGGCTGCGGCGGTCACTGATCTTGCAGTAGAAATCGCGCCGGGCGTCCACTGGGTGGGCGCCCTCGACCCGCATCTGCGCACTTTCGACATCATCCTGAAAACCGCCAACGGCACGAGCTACAACGCTTATGTCGTGCGCGGCGAAACAGGCGTGGCGGTGATCGATACGGTGAAGGAAAGCTTCGCCGACGATTTCTTCCGTCGCCTCGAATCGGTGGCGCGTTACGACGAAATCACCACCATCGTTCTCAACCACCTCGAGCCGGACCACAGCGGCGCCCTGCCCGAGTTGCTGAAGCGCGCACCCCAGGCCCGCGTTTACCTGTCGAGCCGCGCCCAGATGATGCTGAAGGCGCTGTTGAAGCCTTCCGGCGAAAAGCCGCCCGAATACATTCCGGTCACCACCGACGACACCGTCGACCTCGGCGGCCGGACGCTGCGCTTCCTGCATACGCCCTACCTGCACTGGCCGGACACGCAGTGCACCTATCTCGAGGAAGACGCGATCCTGTTTACCGGCGACGTCTTCGGCTGCCATTTCTGCGACGGCCGCCTGTTCAACGACCGGGTCGGCGACTTCCGCTTTTCCTTCGAGTACTACTACGCCCACATCATGCGGCCCTTCCGCGAGTACGTGCTCGACGCGATGGCGCTGATCGAGCCGCTAACCCTGCAACTGATCGCGCCGGCGCACGGCCCCATCCTGCGCCACCAGCCGCGCGACTACGTGCTGCGCTACCGCGAACTCGCCTCGCCCCGCCTGTTCAACGAGGCGCGCAGCGAAAAGACCCTGGTCGTCTTCTACATCTCGGCCTATGGCAACACCCGGCGCATGGCCGAAGCGCTGGCCGCCGGTGCCGAACGCATAGACGGCGTACGTGTCTCGCTGTACGACCTCGAAGGCGGCGAATCCGGCATCTTTACCGACCTGATCGAGGAGGCCGACGGCATCGCCATCGGCAGCCCGACCATCAACGGCGACGCCGTACGCCCGATCTGGGACCTGCTGTCGTCACTGACCACCGTCAACATCAAGGGCAAGCTCGGCGCCGCCTTCGGCTCATACGGCTGGAGCGGCGAAGCCGTGCGCCTGATCGAGGACCGCCTGCGCGGCCTCAAGTTGCGCCTGCCGGTGGACGGACTGCGCGTCAAGCTGGTGCCGGCTGCCGACGAACTTGAACACTGCCGCAGTCTGGGCGAAAGCCTGGCCCGTCACCTGACCGGCCAGGTCGAACACCGCGAGATCGACATGGCGTCGCTCGCTTAATAAAACAGGGAGAAAACAATGCCAAAAGCAAAAGTCACCTTCGAAGACATCGGCGTCACCGTCACCGTCCCGGCCGGCACCCGCCTCATCGAAGTCTCGGAAAAGGTCGGCGCCGGCATCGTCTACGGCTGTCGTGAGGGGGAATGCTGCACCTGCCTGACCAAGGTCATCTCCGGCGGTGAAAACCTGGCTGCGCCCAGCATGCTGGAAGACCAGGTACTGAAAGACAACCTCGCGCCGCGAGGCCACCGCCTGGCCTGCCAGGCCCAGATCATCGGCGGCGACATTGTCGTGAAACCGGCCTG
>Ga0074199_1000421_pt1 | contig 70064 bp, 58 predicted proteins | sample EPASupsiteSAE347_FD_64528 | JGI IMG/M metagenome (GOLD analysis project Ga0074199, IMG submission 64528) | Bioremediated contaminated groundwater from EPA Superfund site, New Mexico - Sample SAE3-47 | ecosystem: Environmental > Aquatic > Deep subsurface > Groundwater > Contaminated ... | reverse complement strand
CGCAACTCGCCAAGCTTGGTGAGCCGTGAGCGTGGCGGGGACGCAACCCCGCCCTACCGTTCAAGGTGTCCCGCCTTATGTGAGTAGCCGTGAGCTTCGTATCCCGGGCTCATTCGCTTTGTCGCTCTTTTGATCGCTGTTCTTCCAACTGGCGAATGGCCTCCCGGCGCAATTCTTTTCTAAGTATCTTACCCACCATGGTCTTGGGAAGGGCTTCGCGAAACTCTACGGATCTGGGAACCTTGTAGGTTGCCAATCGGGACTTGCAGAACTCGATTATTTCTTTTTCCGTGGCACTTTCCCCCGGCTTCAGGACAACGAAGGCCTTGACTGTCTCGCCCCTGTAAGGATCGGGAACCCCCACCGCCACGGCATCGAGAATACAGGGATGTTCGTAGAGAACTTCGTCGATTTCCCGGGGGTAGATATTGTACCCCCCGGCAATGATCATATCCTTCTTGCGATCCACGATAAAGCAATACCCCTCCTCGTCCATTTTGGCGATATCCCCCGTGTAGAGCCACCCTTCCCGAAGATAATTCGCCGTTTCCTCCGGCATCCTCCAGTAGCCGCTCATTACTTGCGGCCCTCGGACCACCAGTTCGCCTACCTCGCCCAGGGGTTGTTCATGAATTCCCTCGGCCAGATCCACAATCTTACAGTCCGTGTCCGGGACTGGGATACCTATGGAACCGGACTTGCGAGCTCCGGCGATGGGGTTGCAATGCGTTACGGGACTTGCCTCGGACAACCCGTAGCCTTCCACGACGATGCTTCCGGTAAGCTCCTCGAACTTCCGCAAAACTTCAAGCGGCATGGGGGCCGAGCCCGTGATGCAGAATCGGAGAGAAGAGAGATCATGGGACTGAATTTTCGGATGATTTATCATGGCAACGAAGATGGTGGGAACCGCCGGAAAAAGCGTTGGCCTGGTTTTGTGAAGAGTTTTCAAAAAAGCGTCGATCTCGAATCGGGGTACTAGGAGGGCGGCGCTCGCCGTGTAAAGAGTCAGATTCATGGCGACGGTCATCCCGAAGACATGGAAAAAGGGCAGGATTGCGACAAAACGCTCTTTTCCGCACTGAAGATCCGGAAACCAGGAAGCCAGTTGCATGACATTCACCGCAATATTGCGATGGGAAAGCTCGACGCCCTTGGATACGCCCGTCGTTCCCCCCGTGTACTGAAGCAGGGCCGGATCATCGAAGCTGATGGAGCAGAGAGAAGGAGTGGGCTCGGTATTCCGAATGAGCCGGGAAAAATTCAGAACGTCGCTTCCATAGGGAACCGCGGTAAAAAGCTTTTGTTTCCATGCTTTGACGGGATAAAGGCACTTGAGGTGTAAAGGCAGGTATTCCGCGATCCCGGTCACAATAACCTTGCGGACGGCCGTCCCGGCAAGGACTTTTTCCACCCTCGGATAGAGATGGTCCAGGACGACCACGTACTCCGCCCCGGAATCATTCCACTGATGCTCCATTTCCCGCTCTACATACATGGGACTGGTCATGACCACCACTGCCCCAAGCCATAGCGAGGCATAATAGGCGATAATGGTCTGGGGACAGTTGGGAAGCATGATTGCGACCTTGGTACCGTGCTTCATTCCCAGAAGGCTGAAGGCGTTGGCAAGGCTCATGATCTGTTCCCACAGGGCCTGGTAGGTAAGCCTTGCCCCCAGGAATTCCGTGGCCGTGTTTTGTGGAAGCCTTTCCGCGTTTCTCTTCAGCACAAGAGGCAAGCATTCTTCAGGATAGTCGATAGATCGAGGAACACGGGGATCATAGCTCTTGTACCAGACACGATCCATCTTCTTTCTCCATTGATACGGCATGAGTGTGTTAGGAATCGGGAAGAAAAGCAAATGTTTTCCAAACCGGACAAGTCCGTGGCTTGGAAAGGAACAAAGCTTTCAGGAACAGGTACTCTTCAATTTGCGAGCCTCTTCCGTAAAGGCGGGGATGAATTTGAAGAGATCCTCCACGATTCCATAATCTGCCTTGCTGAAAATGGGAGCCTCCGAATCTTTGTTAACGGCCACAATGAACTTCGAAGATCCCATGCCGGCCAGATGTTGAATGGCTCCGGAGATTCCCACTGCTATGTAGAGGTTGGGATTTACCACCTTCCCCGTCTGTCCGACCTGATCCGAATGAGGCCGCCATCCGGCATCCACCGCGGCCCGGGAAGCTCCCACGGCAGCCCCGAGAGCTCCGGCCAGGTCTTCGAGCATGGAGAAGTTTTCAGGGCCTTTCATACCCCGGCCGCCCGACACGATGATTTCGGCTTCAGTGAGCTCGACTTTTCCAGAGGTATCCATGTCGATCGACTTCACGCGTGAGCGAGCTTCGGGAAGAGCAATATCGACCTTTTCTACTTCGGCCTTCTTTTCTCCGCCGGGGGTGATGCAATCCATGGTGTTGGGACGACAGGAAATTATGGGCATCTCGCCTTCCGCCCATTCACACCACGCAAAGCACTTGCCTGCGAAAATAGGACGTTTGGCTTTGATCAGTGCGTTTTCGCAGCGAATCCGCGTACAATCCTGAGCCAGCCCCGCATCGAGTCTTGCCGCAAGCCGGGCGGCAAGATCCTTGCCGTTCACTGAGGCAGGCAGAAGGACGACGGAAGGATCGCATTTCTTCACGATTTCGGCAGCCGCCAGGACGTGGGTTTCGGCTACATAGCTCTCCAGCGCGGAATCATCGGCGACGTAGATCTTTTCAACCCCGTAGCGGCCAAGGTCGGAAGCCTTTCCGGCAACGCCCGCTCCCAGTGCAACGGCGCAAAGACTCGTGCCCAGAGCATCCGCGATTCTTCTTCCTTCGCTTGCCACCTCGAAGGAAGCCCGGCGGAAGCTCCCATTGTGAAACTCGGCAATGACACAAACACATTTTGCCATCTCTGCTCTCCCTCTCTCTCAGATCACCCTTGCTTCTTCGTGCAACGCCCGGACAAGCTCCCGTGCTTTCCCCGCCGTATCCAGATCTCCGTCAATAATCCTGCCTGGCACGCGCTCCGGTGGGGGATCGAGAGACATGATCCGGATTCTGGCGGCAGCCGGTCCGCATCGAGAAGCATCCAGTCCCAACTCGGCGGCCTTCTTCATGACCAGGGGCTTCTTTTTGGCTTTCATGATGCCGGGCAGCGAAGCATAACGGGGCTTCCACACCGCGTGCGAGCCACCGAGAGTCACCAGCGCGGGCAGGTCCGCTTCCATGACGACTTTGCCACCCTCTATGGGGCGTTCGATTGTAACCGTGCTGCCGGTTGAATGGAGTGCTACCGCCAGGGCCAGGTGGGGCCATCCCAGAAGCTCGGCTACCATGGCGCCTCTTTGGGCTTCGTCATAGTCCACTGCTCGAGAACCGCACAGAACGACGTCCGGCTTCAATTCTTCGACTGCGGCCGCCAGGACCTTCGCGCCACCCAGGCTGTCGCTGCCTTCCAAAACGGGGTCGTCGATCAGTACGCCATCGTCCGCGCCCATGGCCAGGGCTGTTCGAATGGCCTCGACCACCCTCTGAGGCCCCCAGCTTACGATGGTGACCGTCCCGCCGTGCTCTTGCTTCAAACGAAGGGCCGCTTCCACCGCGAATTCGTCGTATGGATTGATGATCCACTTGAGGTCCCCGGCGACAATGGACTTATTGTCACTGGCGATGCGAACCACGGATTCGGTATCCGGAGTTTGTTTCAACAGCACTACAATGCGCACGGCTTTCGCTCCTTTCTGACGTCCATGATTTGGCTTAACCCGGCAATACTCTGGACCTAAAATCTAAAACTATAAAGCTCAAAATTTAAAACCTGGATCTCAAAACTCAACCCCTGAAGCTTCTAATAGCTACGTAATGGTTTTCACGACAGAAGCACGTAGAATCAATTATCTTCCGGATGTGCAATTGCTCCGGCCTGACAACAACATTGGCAATAGCCCTGCAGCAGGATCTGGTGACGCAGAATATGAAAACCGTTGCCTTCCGGAAGGCAGAAGGTCCGGTTAAGAAGCGGATCATCGATATCTTGAATAGCCTGGCACTTGACACATACAAGGTGATGATGAGGGGCAAGATTTGCATCGTAGCGAGCCACCTCCGTCACTGGACTCACTTTTTGTATCAGTCCGACATCGAAAAAGCGCTCCAGGGTCTTATATACTGTCCCAAGGGAAATCATCGGGAAGCGTTTCCTGACTTGCTGATAAATCAGCTCTGCGCTCGGATGTTCCTTTGTGTGAAAAAGAGCCTGATAAATAGCCAGACGCTGATAAGTCACCTGTAAGCCATGTTCGCGTAAGGTTGCAATGAAGTCCTTGTCGCTCTTCGCATCCATGCTTTTAGCCCCTTCCTTGATAAAGAATTAGATTCAATATTATTCAATACATGGTTTCATTTCCCCTCTAATCGCGTAATTATATAAGAATTAATCAGGCAAACGCAAGATTTTTTCTTGCGGGGACTGAACTTTTTTAAACCGTGGTTTCCGGACTCTCGGCTTCCTTCGCCTGAAAGCGCTTCAAGTATACTATCAAGATGGATAAGGCTGCCGGAGTGATCCCCGAGATCCTGGAGGCCTGGCCCAGAGAGAGAGGGCGTATTGCACTGAGCTTTTGCCCGATTTCCCTTGAAAGCCCGGGTACCTGGTCATACGGGAAATCGGCCGGGATTGTAATCCGTTCGAGCTGCTTGAATTTTCTGACTTCCGCCTCCTGGCGGAGAAGGTAGCCTTCATATTTGCACTTTACCTCCACCTGCTCCCGGACTCGCTGGGACAAAGCCACGGGGCAGGGGGAGAGGGTCGCGATGTCGTCGTAGACGAGCTCGGGACGTTTGAGGAGCTTGTCCAGAGACACGGGCTCTTCCAGAGCGGTGGAGCCCCTGGATGCCAGGTGGGAGTTGACTTCCGGGGACGGACGGACGTGCGTCCTGCTGAGCCGCTCCATTTCAACCTCCACGGCCTCGCGCCGCTCCTGCAGCTCCCGGTAGGTGGAAAGAGAATGGAATCCCAGTTCATAGCCCTTTTCCAAAAGACGGAGGTCTGCATTGTCCTCCCGCAGCAACAGCCGGTATTCCGCGCGCGAGGTAAACATCCGGTAGGGCTCGTTCGTTCCTCGAGTGACCAGATCATCCACCATCACCGCCATGTAGGCCTGCGAACGGTCCAGGAGGAAAGGCGGTCTTTTCTGCACCAGCAGAGCCGCGTTGATCCCGGCCCACAAACCTTGGGCGCCGGCTTCTTCGTAACCCGACGTGCCGTTGATCTGGCCGGCAAAATAGAGCCCCCCGACCAGTTTGGTTTCCAGGGTGGGTCTTAGTTGAGTAGGCTGGATAAAATCGTATTCAATGGCATAGGCGGGTCGCATGACCTCAGCATTTTCCAGACCGGGAATCGAATGGATCAATTGAAGCTGAATCTCGTAGGGCAAGGAATTACCCGTACCGCTCGCGTAGATTTCTTCCGTCTCGAGGCCTTCCGGCTCGAGAATGATCTGATGAGAATCCTTGTGGGGGAATTTCATGATCTTGTCTTCCAGGGAAGGACAATAGCGTGCTGAGACTCCCTTGATGGAGCCATTATAGAGAGGTGAAAGATGAATAAAGCGGCGAACCAGCTCATGGGTTCGCTCATGGGTCCTTCCGACGAAGCAGGGGACCTGGATCAGGGAAATACTGTCGGTAAACAGAGAAAAGGGCTTCGGGTCCGGGTCGCCTCCAAGCTCTCTGAATGAACAGAAGTCGATACTCCGGCGCCGAAGGCGGGCGGGTGTCCCCGTTTTCATCCGCCCCATCTCGAAGCCAAGCTTTCGAAGCTGATCCGCCAGACTGGTGGAAGGAAATTCGCCTGCCCTTCCGGAAGGAATACGGGTGGGTCCTATATGAACCAGGCCGTGGAGGAAGGTACCGGTGGCCAGAATAACCGCCCGGGCGGCAAAGAACGTTCCCAACTGATCGACGACTCCGGTGATTTGCCCGTCTTCCACCACCAGGCTCTCGATGAGAGATTGCTTCAGCTCGAGGTTTTCTTCGAGCTCCAGGCAGTGTTTCATGGCGCTTCGATACAGCACCTTGTCGTTTTGTGTGCGGGTGCCTCGAACGGCAGGACCCTTCTTTGTGTTGAGCAAGCGAAATTGAATGGCGGTCCGATCCGTTATCCTGGCCATCTCTCCGCCCAGCGCATCGATTTCCTTTACCAGATGTCCTTTGCCTATGCCTCCCACGGAGGGCGAGCAAGGCATATGAGCCACCGTATCGAGGCAAATGGAGAAGACAGCCGTCCGACAACCCAGGCGAGCCGCCGCCAAAGCCGCCTCACATCCTGCGTGTCCCGCTCCGACGACAATTACATCGTATCCTTTGAACATTCTCAGCGTATCCTTACAAAAATGGAAATGATACAATTACGGCGCATATGCGCGGGGGAGCAGAAGACTCGATTTGATGCATGTCTACCCTCCGCGGTTTCCGTAGTGAAATTTGTCGGCCCGGTGACCGATAACATTTTCCGGGAAGGAAATTGAGCCTGTTATGATATCACCATCGGGAAGGAACTTCGAGCCGCTTGCTGAATGAGTGACAAATCGGCGTCGAGAATTACGAAATTTCATAGAGGACCATTCTTCCTTTGAGAGCATGGAGCATGAATCAAAAGCCGTATCGTGACTACAATTCCTACTTGCGGGAGCTCTTTGGATGCCGGGTTCAGAAGATCACTCTGGATGCCGGCCTGACCTGTCCCAACCGGGACGGCTCGCTGGGAAATCGCGGATGCATCTATTGCAACGATCTGGGCTCCGGCACCGGAGCCGCTCGACAGTCGTTGAGCATTACCGACCAGATCCAAAGAGGGAAAGTCTATCTTGGGAAGCGCTACAAGGCGGAAAAGTTCCTGGCTTACTTTCAATCCTTTTCCAATACTTACGCTCCTCTTCCCGTGCTGAGGGGCCTTTACGGCGAGGCTCTGGCAGATCCTGATATCGTGGGGCTTTCCATCGGAACCCGGCCCGATTGTGTCGAGGACCCGGTGTTGGATTACCTCCATGAGCTGTCAAAGCGTCACATGATCTGGATTGAATATGGCCTGCAATCTTCCCATGAAGCCACTCTCGATCTCATTCGCCGGGGACATTCCGTCGACGCCTTTGTGGATGCCGCAAGACGCACGCATGAGCGCGGCATCCCCGTCTGTGCTCATGTCATCCTGGGGCTCCCGGGCGAGGGCTCGCATGAAATGCTCGATACTGCCCGCTTCCTGGCCTCTCAGCCTATCCAGGCAGTCAAGATTCACCTTCTTTATGTCGTGAGAGGAACGGCCCTGGAGGAATGGTATCGTTCCGGAGACTATGTATGCCTGAGCCGGGAAGAATACGTATCCATCGTGGGAGATTTCCTGGCGCTTCTTCCTGCTCATGTCGTCATACAACGGCTCACTGGGGACCCACACCCCGAAGAATTGGTCGCGCCTCTCTGGGCATTGGAAAAGCAGCGAAACGTAGGAGCTATCCTGGATGACCTCAGGAATCGCGAGCTCTTCCAGGGTAAGTATTGGAAGGGTGGATAAGACAATGTGGTGGAGGAAAAGGAATCGTATTTCTTTAATGATATAGAACAACCTGCATTGACACCTTCGAGTGAGTTAGTTAAATATGCGTGGTGCACAGGGGGATGGTCCCAAGTGCGGTAATTGGTTGGTGGAAGATGGCGGGGAGACACCTTCAAACACAAATGTGACGGCAGACGACGGCAGGAACAGGGAGAAGGAATATGGAATGTCTTTATGAGAGGCCCGCGAAGAGACGGAAGCATTCAAAAGTATCCGAAAGGGGCTTTACTCTCATCGAGCTGCTGATAGTGATGATCATTCTTGGTTTGCTGGCTGCCCTGGTGGCCCCCAAGATGTTTCAGAAGGTCGGCGGTGCAAAGCTGAAAGCCGCAAAGGCACAAATCGGGATGCTGGGTACCGCCCTGGATGCATATCGGCTCGATGTAGGAGCCTATCCCAGTACCCAGGAAGGACTGGATGTGCTCCGCAAGAATCCCGGCCGTGACACCTGGGATGGTCCATATCTTTCCAAGGATATTCCTCCTGATCCCTGGGGAAAACCTTATGCTTATCGGAGCCCGGGAGAGCACGGGGATTATGATTTGTATTCTTTGGGAGCGGACGGACAAGAAGGGGGAGAAGGGGAGAATGCCGACGTGGTGAGCTGGCAATGATCAGAGGGAACGCCCGTTTTTCATATTTTTCCCGCTACCCGCTTTTTCTTGACATTTCCTTCCAAAAGTGATTTTAGAGAAAAGTTTAGGATGGTGATTCGGCGATCTCTGGCGAGAGTGGCGGAACTGGCAGACGCACTGGACTTAGGATCCAGCCCTGTTAGCGCAGGATGGGGGTTCAAATCCCCCCTCTCGCACCAGGAACGAGCGAGCCTTTTTGATTCATTACTCCTCATTTTCTAATAGAAAGGTCAAAAAACGTGGAAATGAACGTTTCCGTTGTCGATCTGAGTGCAAATCAGAAGAAGCTCCAGGTGCAAATCGCCGCTCAGGAGGTCCAGGGAGAGCTCGACAAGAGGTATCGGGAGCTGGCCAAGGAAGTCCGAATCAAAGGCTTTCGACCTGGTAAGGTGCCTCGAAATATTCTGAAATCCTATTACGGGAAAGCTGTTGAAGGCGAGGTCTCTTCTCAGTTCATAAAGGATTCTTTTCCGGAGGCTCTTCGGCAATCTGAATTGAAACCGTTGGTGGAAGCGGATGTGGATGAGGTGCACTTCGATCCGGGCGGGACCTTCACCTACGTGGCCGTGCTGGACGTTTCCCCGGCTTTCGAGGTGGAAGGGTACAAAGGCCTGGAACTGCAACGGCCGCCCCTTTCGGGCATCGAAGAGCAAATGGAAGCGGAGCTTGACAAGCTGCGCCAGCAGCACGCCCAGCTTCGTACCCTCGAGACCAACCGCCCCATTCGGGAAGATGACATGGTTCTCATCGACCTGACTCCAACTATCGACGGGGTTGTCTTTGAGAAGGGGAAAATGGCCGACCACATGACGGAGGTAGGGAAGAATGTCCTGCATCCGGATTTTGATGATCATCTGATCGGACACCGTGCGGGCGATGAAGTATCCTTTGATCTGGATTACCCGCCAAATGCGCAGCCGCCGGAAGTGGCCGGCAAGACGGTTCACTTCGATGTCACCATTCGCGAGCTCAAGGAAAAGATCGTACCGGATCTGGATGAAGAATTCGCGCAGGAAGTTGGAAAATTCGATACCCTGGAAGCCTTGAAAGAGGAAGTGCGCAAGCAGGTGGTGAAGAGAGAAGAATCAAACGCTACCTCGGCGGTTCACGACCAAATAGTGAAGTCTTTGCTGGCTAAGACGCAGTTCGAGCTCTCACAGAAGGTCATTGACCGCGAAGTAGACCGTCTCCTCGATATTTTTCTGCATCAGTTCAAGACTCAGGGTCTCGAGGTCGATCCCGCCAGATTCAATACACCGGAAATGCGAGCGGGATATCGCCCTCAGGCTGAAAAAGGCTTACAATGGAGTCTCATTGCCCACCACATCGCTAAGCTGGAGGGCCTCGATCTTACCTCAGAGGAAGAGGAAGAGACTTTTCGAGAGGTCGCCGCGATGTTCCGAATGGATGTAGGAACGTTCAAGCAGGAGCATTCCGAGAGTGCCGTCATAGCGGAGGCCAAGGAAGCCAAGATTCAGGAGAAGGTTTTGAAATTTCTGGAGGAGCAAGCCGTTTTCACGGAGCCCTCCACCCTTGAAGAAGGGAAGAGCCCGGAGCAGGAGTAAACTATGTCCCTTATCCCTATCGTCATTGAACAGAGCAGCCGAGGCGAGCGCGCCTTCGATATTTATTCGAGGCTTCTGAGGGATCGCATTATTTTTCTGGGTACGGCCATTAGCGATGACGTGGCCAATGTGATCATTGCCCAGATGCTTTTTCTCGAATCGGAAGACCCCGACAAAGACATTCACTTCTACATCAATTCCCCTGGCGGGCTGGTCACTGCCGGGCTGGCCATCTACGACACCATGCAATACATCAAGCCCGCGGTATCGACGCTTTGCATGGGCCAGGCAGCCAGCATGGCAGCCGTTTTAATGGCAGCCGGCGTGAAGGGAAAGCGTTATGCCCTTCCTCATGTGCGGATCATGCTTCATCAGCCCATGGGAGGGTTCCAGGGGCAGGCGACCGACGTGGAGATTCAGGCCCGTGAAATTCTGCGACTCCGGGAGGAGTTGAACCGTATATTGACCGAACATACGGGTAAAGCTATAGATCAGATCCAACGGGATACGGACCGTGACTTTTACATGTCGGGTCCGGAAGCAAAAGACTACGGCATGGTAGACGTTGTTATAACCAACAGAGTGGCTTTAAAGCAGTTGTCGGCCACCTGAAGAGGGCATTTGCGGACCGCTTGACCCCGGGTCATTTATTGGCCCGGCTGAGAAATTCCTTTCAATCCCTCCTCATGGACTGGAAAGGCTGAATACTCCCTCATCGGATGAAAGATATTGACCTTTCCTGATTCTCGGGTTACCTCTTGTAAGCTAATGAAAGATATAGGAATGTATTTAGTGGTAGCTAAAACTGAGCTTCATGTTTATAATATAATTGTTTCCACGAAAAAGGAGGTAACACGCCTTCTTACGGCCTTCCGAAGGGATCGGCATCTGGAAATATGTAGCAACGAAGTGTAATTATAGCCAAGGAGGATTTGAATGGCTAGGAAGCGGGATGACCGAGGCGGCGAATTGCGATGTTCCTTCTGCGGCAAGAGCCAGGATGAGGTGAAGAAGCTGATTGCTGGTCCGACGGTATACATTTGTGACGAATGCGTTGAGCTATGCAACGACATTATCGCGGAGGAATATGAAAGAGAGGAATCAGCACGGGCCACACAAATTCCAAAACCTGCAGAGATCAAGGCCGTGTTGGATCAGTATGTGATCGGCCAGACGCGTGCGAAGAAAATCCTCTCCGTTGCTGTCCACAATCATTACAAGCGCATTGAGCTCAAGCTTGACAAGGGTGATGTCGAGCTGCAGAAAAGCAATATCCTGATGATCGGTCCAACCGGGTCGGGTAAGACGTTGCTTGCGCAGACTCTTGCCCGTATTCTCAATGTGCCTTTCACTATTGCGGATGCCACTACGCTGACCGAAGCCGGCTATGTAGGCGAGGACGTCGAGAACATTCTGGTGAGCCTTATCCAGGCGGCGGACTACGATATCGAAAAAGCTTCGCGAGGCATCGTCTACATTGACGAAATCGATAAAATTGCCAAGAAGTCCGACAGTCCATCCATAACTCGGGATGTTTCGGGAGAAGGCGTCCAACAGGCTCTCCTCAAGATCCTGGAGGGAACGGTAGCCAATGTCCCCCCCAAGGGAGGCCGAAAGCATCCTCAGCAAGAATTCATCAAGATCGACACCACCAATATCCTGTTCATCTGTGGCGGGGCGTTCAATCATCTCGAGGGTATCATTCAGTCTCGTGTCGGAGTGAAGGGGCTCGGCTTCGGAGCCGAGATTCGCAGCAAGGAAGACCGGAACATCGGAGAAATCCTGATGCGGGTGCAGCCGGAAGACCTCATCAGGTTCGGGATGATTCCCGAGTTCGTTGGACGTCTGCCCGTCCTGGCTACGCTGAACGAGCTGACTGAAGACGAGCTGGTAAGCATTCTTACCGAGCCGAAGAATGCTCTGGTGAAGCAGTACAAGAAGCTTTTCGAGCTGGAGGACGTGCGTTTGCGGTTTACCGAAGGCAGTCTGAGAACCATATCCAAAGAGGCCATCAGGCGCAAATCGGGTGCGAGAGGGCTCCGTTCCATCATGGAGAACATTATGCTCGATATCATGTACGACTTGCCGTCGCATCCCGAAATTTACGAATGCATTATCAACGAAGAGGTCATCCTGAAGCAGGAGATGCCTCTGCTGCTCTATCGTGGTCAGGATCAAGCCTCTGCTTGACGATGCGTGTCACCACGCCCGCCGGGACTGTTTCCTTCACCGGGCAGCCCGGCGGGATGTTTTAAGCGAAGTCAGCTTCGTTGTTTCGATTTCAAAGACAGTTGTCAAAACCGGAAACGCTATCAGGATGGTCGATTCGGTTTGACGGGAGAAATGTTGGACCTATGTTCAAGCTAACTCGCAATAAAGACGATCAACAGAACCCGGCTCAGTCCTTTGCACTTGCGCTTTTGCCTCTGAGGGACATCGTGGTCTTCCCTTCCATGGTTGTGCCCCTCTTCGTAGGCCGCGACAAATCGGTCAACGCCCTGGAAAAGGCGATGGGCGCCGACAAGAAGATCTTCCTGGCTGCCCAGAGAAAAGCCAAGACGGACAATCCGAGCGAAGCCGATATCCATCGCGTGGGTACGGTAGCGAACATTCTGCAGATTTTGCGGCTTCCCGATGGGACGGTCAAGGTCCTGGTGGAAGGAGACAGCCGCGCCAAGGTGCTCAATTTCATCCCCCATCCCGACCATTTCTTCGTGCAACTGGAACCTCTCGAGGAGCCCCTTGGAGACCCTACGGAAATAGAAGCGCTACGCCGTGGCATCCGCTCGGCTTTTGAAGCCTATGCCAAGCATAACAAGAAAATTGCCCAGGAAATCCTGGATACGGTTGCATCCATCGAAAATCCCTCCAAGCTGGCGGATACGATCTCCGCTTACATGCCGCTCAAGCTCGAGATCAAGCAGAAGATCCTGGAAACCCTGGATGTATCCAAACGTTTGGAAAAGCTCTTTGCACACATCAAATCGGAAGTCGAGATCATTCAGACGGAGGAGCGTATCAAGGGTCGGGTCAAAAAGCAGATGGAGAAGACCCAGCGTGACTACTATCTGACCGAGCAGATGAGAGCGATCCAGAAGGAAATGGGCGAGAAGGACGACTTCAAGTCCGAGCTGGAAGAGCTCGAGAAGCGCATCAAGCGAAAGAAGGTCAGCCAGGAAGCCGCCGCGAAGATTCGCGCGGAATTCAAGAAGCTCAAGCTCATGTCTCCCATGAGCGCCGAAGCCACCGTGGTCAGAAACTACATCGACTGGATTCTTTGCCTTCCCTGGTACGATAAGACCAAGGACAAGATCAATATCGACGAGGCCGCACGCATCCTGGACGAAGATCATTACGGGCTGGAGAAGCCCAAGCAGCGCATTCTGGAATACCTGGCCGTTCAGGCGCTGGTGAAGAAGATCAAGGGTCCCATCCTTTGCTTCGTGGGGCCTCCGGGAGTGGGTAAAACGTCGCTGGCCCGCTCCATCGCCCGCTCCGTGAACCGCAATTTCATCCGCCTTTCTCTGGGCGGTGTTCGCGACGAGGCCGAAATCAGAGGCCATCGGCGCACATACATTGGCGCTTTGCCGGGGAAGATCCTCCAGAGCCTGAAGAAGGTGAAGAGCAACAACCCGGTGTTCTGCCTTGACGAAATCGACAAGATGAGCACCGATTTTCGCGGCGATCCTTCGTCGGCACTCCTCGAAGTGCTCGATCCGGAACAGAACTTCGCTTTCAACGATCACTATGTGGACCTGGATTATGATCTCTCTGAAGTGTTCTTCATCACGACGGCCAATACTCTTCACTCCATTCCGGCCCCCTTGCGGGACCGCATGGAAGTAATCCAGATTGCCGGCTACACCGAATGGGAGAAGTTGAACATCGCCAGGAATTTTCTGGTAGCCAAGCAGTCCAAGGCAAACGGCCTGTCTCCGGATAACGTCGTTTTTCCGGACGATATACTCCTGCTTGTAATCCGGCACTATACCAAAGAAGCCGGAGTGCGCAACCTCGAGCGGGAAATCGCTTCCATTTGCCGTAAGGTGGCCAAGGAGGTTGTACGTAACGGCCCTGAGACCAGGGTGGTTCTGACGGAAGAGGTCATTCAGAATTACCTGGGAATTCCGAAATTCCACTATGGACGCGCCGAGGAGGTAGACGAAATCGGCTTGGCTGTCGGCCTTGCGTGGACGGAATTCGGCGGTGATATTCTCGGTATCGAGACGGTGGTAATGCCCGGCAAGGGAAAAATCATCATCACGGGGAAACTGGGCGAGGTAATGCAGGAATCCGCGCAGGCGGCGCTGAGCTATGTTCGTTCCCGCGCAAGCAGGCTTCATCTTGAGCCTGATTTCTACCAGAACCTGGATATTCATGTCCATGTGCCTGAAGGAGCCATTCCCAAGGACGGTCCGTCGGCCGGTATCACAATGGCAACCTCCATCGTTTCGGCCCTGACCCGTCTTCCGGTGCGAAGCGATATCGCCATGACGGGAGAGATTACGCTTCGGGGACGCGTGCTTCCCATCGGCGGGCTGAAGGAAAAGATCCTTGCCGCCCATAGGGCCATGATAAAGGTTGTGCTGGTTCCCAAGGAAAACGCCAAGGACCTGAAGGACATTCCCGCCAACATACTCGAGGAGATCGAAATCGAGCTGGTGGAGCATATGGACCAGGTACTTCGCAAGGCCTTGGTTATGAAGAATGAAGGTGAGCTTTTCAACGAGGTCATAGAAGCCGCACCGGTCCAACAGCCGGTCATCTTCGAAGCTGGTCAGCCGGCCGTTGAAGAAATTCGTACTCATTGAGAGGGCGGCATAAAAAATTGCTTGACAAATTCGGCTCCGTCGAATAGAAAAGGGAACTCGCTCGGGTTGAAAGGTTCGACATCTTCTCCCTGGCTGGGTAAGACATGGGCGGGTAGCTCAGCTGGGAGAGCATCGGCCTTACAAGCCGAGGGTCACAGGTTCGAGCCCTGTTCCGCCCACCATGTTTCAGTTTCAATAAAGGGGTGGTAGTTAAGTTGGTTATAACGCCGGCCTGTCACGCCGGAGGCCGAGGGTTCAAGTCCCTTCCACCCCGCCAGTTAGCTAAAGCCACTTCGGTGGCTTGAGAGATACAATTTCGAGATTGAGAAAAGCCGTCACGGAGGATAATCCCTCCTTGACGGCTTTTCTTTTTGGGAGTAGTGGAGAACCTAGAAAAATAGAGCTGTAAGATGTTTCTGAACCATGCCTTGTTTTCTTATTATTCAATTACCCTAAAACACGCGAGGAGAAAAAGGATGGCCAATTTCCTGTTCGTATTGAGCAAAGATGACAATGAAGCTGCAACCAGATGTTTCCAGTTCGCTAAAATCGCGCATTCCAAGGGACACAACGTAAATTTGTTCTTCATCGACGGCGGTGCGACCTGGGCCGACAAGAACAAGGATTTCACCCTGAAAACCACGACGGGTGACTGTCCCAACGATTACCTGCCCTATCTCGTCGAAAACGAAGTTATGATCGGAGTTTGCACTCCTTGCGCCAGGAGTCGTAAGCTGGATGAAGCGAATTTCTTCCACAACATGGCCCTGGATGGAGGCCCCCATCTGATCGATATGGCAGCGGAAGCCAAAGTCTTCAATTTCTAGACGCATTTCCCAAACTCAACTTGAATATATAAACCAGTGCTAAAGAGGAAGGGGTGCCGGATTGTTCTCCGGCAGCCCTTATCAGAGGAGAGGTATGAGATGAGTCTAATGGAGAAGCTTGGCAGGAGCTTTGTCATCACCACTGAGCTTGGCCCGGTAAAGGGCGCCCAGTTTCGAGAGTCTCTGGACAAGGCCAGGGAATATCGATCTCTGGATGGAATCAATATCCATGATTGTCCGATGGGAAACCTCAGAATCAACGCCATTTCCATGGGTACTCTCATTCAGGCGGAGATGAGCGTCGAGGCCATTCCACATTTCACTTGCCGTGATCGGAGCCTGTTAGGCACCCAGGCAGATCTGCTGGGTGCCCATGCTTTAGGCATTCGTTGTCTCCTGATCACCACCGGTGACCCGCCGAAGCATGGACCGTATCCTTCCAAACCTGTCTATGACTACAACACTTTCGATCTGGTGAAGCTCATCCGGAAGATGAATGACGGTCTCGATTACAACGACAAGGAATTCGGAGGGAAAACCGCTTTCAGCGTAGCCTGCACAGCCATGCCCACCGCAAAGGATTTAGATCGCGAGCTGGAAAAGATGGAAAGAAAGATCAACGCCGGCGCGGATTTTTTCCAGACACAAGTGGTCTATGATGTAGAAAAAGCCATTCGCTTCGCCGAAAAGGCAAGGCCTCTGGGAAAGCCCATCCTTATGGGCATCATGCCTCTCAAGAGCGTCAAGATGGCAAGGTACATGAAAGATCATGTGGAAGGAATCGATGTCCCTGATGAAGTAATAGCCAAAATGGAGGCAGGGGCAACGGGAGTGCAGATCGCCTGTGACATCATCGAGGATATCCATAAATATGTGGACGGCATTCACATCATGGCTCTGGGCGATGTAAAGGGCACGAATCAGATTTCCGATTATGTGAAAACACTTGAGAATGGCTCTTAAGAGTCGCTGAGCAGCATCTCACCGCCAATCGTCATCCCTGCTCTTTCTGGTGCGAATGACGATTGGCGGTGAGATGCTGTCTCGATCCATGCCTCATCTATGTCTTATATGTTCTATATGTCTTATATATCCCTTGGTATACCTAATCATTGAGAACCGTGATCACCTCGGCCTTTCTCAGCACGGTGCCCAGCTCCTCATGAATGTAGCCGTTCTTTACCACGGTCAGGATAGTCTCGTTCTCGAGGTCTTCAGCCTCTTGGGTGTCAACGACCTTGCAGGTGTCCATTCGAGCCTTGTTGTCCGGAAACACGATACGGGCGATGTGGTTTGCCTCGAGCATTCTATTGAGCTTCCTGTGGATGGCACGAATATTCTTGGCCAGGAGGCGGGCGGTTTTGTCCATTCCTTCCTCCTTGGTTTGTATCGTGTCTTCCAGACTGTCGAAAGCGTCCAGTATTTCAAAAAGATTCAGATAAAATTCTTTTTCTCTGGCAATGAAAGAATCCTGCTGCTTTCTGAGCTCCAGGTTCAGCTCAGCGATCTTCATCTGAAAATCGATAAATTTCTGTCTTAGATACTCCTTTTCTTGCTTCATGACTTCTGATCGAAATCAGGCAGGTAGTGCAATTCCGGTAGCGTCCCCGATGTCGGCCGGATCATCGTCGGCAAGCGCTCCTCGAGGGGTTCTAGATCGATAAATTCAATGAAATCATAAACAGCCTTGCTGATGGGATCCATAAGCTCTTTTTGTGCTTCGGCTATTTCCCGGCCGGAATATTTTCTTTCGCGCAGGGCAAGAGCCGCCGCCGCGAGAATTTCCCGTTTGGTGGCGCGGTGATCTATGTTTAAAACCTTGTAGGGATTCATGGGCTCAGCTCCTGTGTGCTTCTATCTGTTCGAGCAAATCGTCGATCTGTTTAACGACGGGATGAGACTCATCCAACTTGGCGCACCATCCACGCAGCTCATCCAGAATGAGGAGCTTTTCCCTCTTGGCCAAATCCGCCATCTCCAGGCTTTCGACAAGCTCCCCGAAGATCTTGAAGAAATAGTCTCGAACCTCTCGATGCCCGGATTCGGAAGCGATTCTGTATGCCTTGGCCAATTTGTGCCTGTCCACGGCCTTATCCAATTCCATGATCTCCAGTCCCACACGGGTATCTCCCAGAGAATAGCGGGCATGCTCATTGCCTGGATAGAGCTTCAAGGCTTTCTGCAAAACGATTTCGAGGTTCCTGGAATTTAGCTTGTCGCGGTTGTACATCATAATGCCACGGGCGCTCATCACAAGAGACAAGGCTTCGGTGATGCGTGTCGAGGGCCTGATACGGTGGATGCCTGCGAGAATATTTTCGTACATCTCCGTCAGATCCAGGCCATCAGCGTCCAAAGCCCTTTGAGCAAGCTCCTCTTCATACTCGGGTGCAATATCGAATAGAGCTGCCGAAGACTCGAAAAAGCGCACGGGATTGCTCTCCCCTTCTTCCAGGTAATACAGTCCGCAAGTGTAACGTACCTGCAATATGGTGTAGTTTGTGAATTCGTCGTCGCTTTTCAGTCCCGGCAAGTGGGCAAGAGCCGTATCGTATTCGCCGCTTTCGAGCCGGTAGAGGCTTTCCCTGGCTGCGGTATAGCAGCTTCCCGTCGCCAGGTAATGCTTGACGTCATCAAAGAATCGCCGGTTCTGTCGTACCAGTTCAAGTACCTGAGCAGATCTTCCGAAGTGCTCGGCAAACCGTGGGGTGCAGAGCATTCGGCCGAGGTCCTCTCGATTTCCGATCAGGGCGTCGAGGTCTTCGATCAGCTTCTTGTCCTTCTTCCACCATGCCAGCTCCTTTTGAGCGTCTTTGTTTCCTGAAACGGCAAGGCGTTTCAGGAATGTCTCGGCACGGAGAATCAGCTCTTTTCGTACCTTCGCCCTGCCTTCATCATTGGGCGCGAACGACATCGACAGCTCCCGGTCATGGACGGCAGTCAGCCAGAAGAGCGCGAATTCGGCCAGGTATTTTCCCGTTGTTTCCGCCACCTTGAAAAATGACTTGGCGTAGAGGGCTAGCAGAGCCGTATCCATCTCGTGAGGGATGGGGAGAAGAAGCCCGGCAATGGACACGTAGTCTTCCTGCTGCCAGAGAGCCTCGATTTGGGCATATTTACCGTATTCGACCAGTGCGGAGAGGCCGGGGACGACATTGCGTCCATCTCCCGAATCCAGGAGGTAGCGGCCTTCTTCATATATAGCGGCAAAATCCGGGGCGTTGCTCCAGCGCTCGAAGAGATCCGCAATCAACCGGGAGCGGACGGCTTCTCGTTGAGCGGGAAAACGGGCATCTCCCGAGCTCAGGTTTTCCCAGACCTTGAGACATTCGTAGTATCTTTCCGTCCGTGCCAGCGCGAAGCCATAATCGTAGACAGCCCCCGGTTCGGAAGAACGGATTGCCTCGAGAATGGAGACGGCTTCCTCAAAGACTCCGGCTGCTACCAGGCAGTGGGCTTTCCTGAGGAGCAGTTTCTCATCGTTCTGGAGGGTGAACGCCTGTTGATACAGGGATGCCGCTTCGAGGAAATCGCCGGCGGCTTCGGCGTTACGAGCGGATTTGTTCGCGTCACGGCCGTGCAGCTCCGCCTTCAGGGCCTCGATCTTCTCCCGAATCCAATCTTCGCCGTTAAGAGAATAAGCTTCTTCGTAGCATCGGATCGCCTCGGGGAGGCTGTTTTTGGGGAGCAGTTTTTTTGCCCTCTTGATGAGATCCTTTGCCTTGAGCTTATCCAGCTCTTTCTTGCATATTTCGATCTTTTCGGCCACATCCTCACGTTTTTCCATCCGCAAGGCTTTCTCGAATTCGGCTTTGGCCAGAGGGTAATTGCCCTTGGCGAAAAACTTCTCTGCTTTTGCGAGTATGGCTTCGATAGACTCGGCTCTTTCTTTCATAATTTGCCATTCACCCCAGTTGAATCCGAATGCGCTCACCCGGCCGCAGCTTGATGCCCGGATTGAGATCCAGGATTCGTTTCACCTTGTTATCGGTTTTGTAGAATTTATCGGCTATGGATTCCAGCGTGTCGCCTTCCGCCACGGTGTAATACCAGAAGAGCCCGTTCCCCTCTTTCTTGACGATTTTCCCGTAAATGTCCTTTACCGGCCCGGTATCCTTCAAAACCTTCACCAGCACTCCGGACCCGATGCGGAAAAGCCCGATCTCGGGATTATGCTCCATCAGAACGGGATAATACTGGCCCACCCCATAATATTTCCTGGAAATATCCCACAGGGTATCGCTTGCCTTGGCTCTGTAGATCCAAAATTCGAATCCCGCCTGATCGCTTCCGGGCGTCTGAGCTTTATCCCCCGCAACTGCCGGCGGCATCGAAGTGACTCCCGCGCCTTCTTTTACGGCGAGCTCGCTTTCAGCAACAGATGTCGGTACAGTCTCTCCCTTTTTCACCGCCCGGGCTTCCGGGCATTGCGCCTGTTCTGCTGGGGCTTCTCGCTTCGCAGTACCGTCCTCAGGCGATGAAATGTCCCCGGTCATGGACTTGAGAGGAGTACCTTCCGGCGGGGCTTCCGGCATGGCACTGCTCTTCCCGAGCGGCCTTGCTTGCTGCTCGCTCGCGAATAGCCGCAGCTTGTCCTCGATGTCAGCCAGGGATTCGACAATGATGGTCTTCTGGTCATCGAGCCGCGATTCGATTTGTCCGAACCTGTGAAGACCCAGCATGGATAGAACGACGGCCAGGAGGACCAGCAGCCCCGTGACACCGGCCAGGATGAGCTGTTTTCTCGATAGCTCCTGCTTCGATGGTCCCGGTTGCTCCACTGCCGTTTCCTCTGGAAGGGAGTCGAGGACCTTGAAACAGGTCAGATCGGCATCACACTGCGGGCATTGGGATTTCTCCGGAGGTATCCCCTCCAGACCGCATATGGGACAATTGTTCATAGACTCCTCAATGCCCTCTGTTCTTTTCTCTGCGTTTTCTCTGCGCCTCTGCGGTGAAAAGCTCAGTCAATCCCCGTGCGGAGTATAGCAAACATTCGGCCGGCCTACTTGCTGATGTCCTTGTAGATTACGCCGGTCTTCGATTCATGCTCCTGGACAATCTGGTGGACTTCCGGAGTAATTTTTTTCAGAATTTCCGCAGCCTGCTCATTATCCCCCTTCGAGATAGCGCTCAGGATGTCCTCGATGGCTCGAAAGAACTTGGGCGCTTTGCCCGGATCCGTATCCATGCAGAAATCTCCTGCCTTTCTGAGCTCCATGAGGTGATTGATCAGGCCTAGCCCCCTGAGAGTGCGCTGCAGATCGTCTATTGCCTGAAGGTTCTCTTCGTAGGACCCGTATTCGTCCATTTCTTCCAGGTGCTTGATCTTCTTTTGAATGGCATTCTTTTCCTTCGAAGACAGGGCGGGACTGAAATCGTCGATCACCGAACGTCCGTAATAGATGGACGATATGCTGATGTGTCCTTCCTCGGCCATTCTGCGGGCTTTATCGATCTTCGTGGCCGCTCGCTCGTAGATCGGCTCATCCAGCTCTCCCGTCGCCGAATCGACGACCTCGTTGATATCCTTTATAGCGGACAGGGAACGGTGGAGGAGGTCCTCCACAACGTACTCGGTGTATTGCTTTTCATTTGCCTCATCGATAAGCCTTTCGAGAGACATGAACAGCTTTTCATCAGCCTTGCCTCTGGACAGAGTCCTCGACAGATGCACTTTGGGGCGCTCCTTGATTGCCGCGCTGACCTCGATGAGATTGTTCTCGTCAATTTTCAAGGTGATTTCCACTCGAAGCGGCTCCGCCGCTTCATCCTTCGTCTCGTCATCCTCCATGCTGATGCCCAGCCACAGGTCGCCAATGGATTCCTCTTCGTCGTTCACGATATTGAAGAACTTCATGTGGACCAGCTTCTGTTCAGGATGCACCAGCTTGAACACCTCGGTCTTCTCGCAGGGAAGTGGTGTGTTCTTCTCGATGAACAGGAATTTTTCATTGTTTTCGAGGTGGATGAAATAGTCGTGGGCTGCCGAGTGCACGATGTCGAGAATGCCCTCTTCGATCGTATGGCGCTCGAGATCGAAGCCGCACCCTTCGCAAAGGGTGTCGGCCTGGCTGACCTGGCGTCCGCACTGAGGGCACTCGTAGGTATCCGCCAGGCGGTGGCTCAGAATGGCCGCCCCCTCTGCAATGGCGAGCATGGGGCGTTCGTGGACCAACACCTTCTCTTCTCCGAACGCTCGCTTCATCGCTTCCACAACCTTGGGAATCCGGGAGCTCCCCCCGACCATGAGAACCCTGTCGATGAGCTCCGACGAAAAGTGCATATCATCTAGTAGCTTACGTGTGAGCCTGACCGTCGTTTCGACAATGGGTGCGATAAGCTCGTCGAACTTGTTCCTGGTCAGCTTGACGTCCACGTCGATCTTGTCCCCATCCGCGTCCTTCAGGACCCCCAATATCTCGATATAGGCCACCTCTTCATCGCTCAGCCTGACCTTGGCCTGTTCGACTTTCATCCTCAATTCGCCGAGGAAGCGGTTTTTCTGCTTCTCGTCCTGTTTTTGGATGAGTGCCTTGATATCGGCGATTTCGTTGTCCGCGGCCGTCTGGGCGAGAACATACTCGGAGATGAGGTGATCTATCTCTTCTCCACCGAGCCACATATCGCCGCCTTTACCTTGTTCGAGGAATTGACCTCCGCTTATGGTCAGGACGGACAGGTCGAAGGTCCCGCCTCCGAAATCGAATACCAGCACGGTCATGGCTTCATCGCCCTTGACGCTGTCCACTCCGAAAGAGATCGCCGCCGCAGTGGGCTCGGGCAGCAGCCTGCGGACCTTCAAACCGGCCAGCGCAGCGGCTGTTCTCGTGGCATGCTTTTGTTTGTCATTGAAGTAGGCAGGCACGGTGATCACCGCGTACTCAACCTCTCCGCCTTCGATCATTTCAGCATCAGCGTGGACTTTCTGCAGGATCTTCGCGGAGATCTCTTCGGGGGTATATTCCTTGCCCGCGAGAAGGACGCCCAGACTGTTTTCCGTTCCCCTCGAGTGGCGTTGAATACGGTAGTGCAATCGACGCTCCGCAATGATTTGCTGCACGTACTCATCGTGGTAGCTTCTTCCCATCAGTCTCTTGATCGCCACAATGGTATTGGCCGGATCCTGCTTCATCCACTCCAGTGCGTGTTTTCCGACAATGAATTCCGGTTTGGAGAACGGCAGCTTCCTTTTCCTTACGGTAACGCAGGAAGGAGTGATCCAGTCACCTTCAGCATTCTTCAGAACTTCCGTGTGAACCTTTTTGATGGCGACGACCGAATTAGTCGTTCCAAGATCAATCCCTATGGATTTGGCCATGATGCATTCTTCCTTCCTTCTGTGGAATTGTATTTCATATCAAGTGCCCCCGTCAGACACCTGTAAAAGTTTCCCCTGGCTGTCAAAAACCGGTTTTTCAGGCCATGAATCGCGCTCGGCGTAGCCCGATCTATCATGCGGAGCGAAGCGTCTTCTTGCAGGTCGTTTCAGATCACCGGCTTCCGTCATGACAGCGGTGTTGCCTGTTTGAGACACGATATCTTTAGGATTATAGCACGATCAGGCAGTTCCGTGCAACCGGAAGAGATGCCTGTTGACGGGAGGAACGAATTTATGATGTGTCTATTCGCTTTTGGAAATCACTTGATCTCAGTCATTAGACATTCGCAATAACGTCTTTTTCATGATGTCTTCCGTTCTGAAAAAACTCGAGTACCTCTTCAAGATTTTCCACTGTCCACTGGGGAGACGGTGCTTCCCCCCTGAGAATCCGAACCAGTTGTTTTGTCTCCCTTTCCGGGCGGTTGAGCATCCAGATCGTGCGCATCCCAAGCTGCGCAGCCGGAGCCATGTCCAGTTCGTAAGTGTCGCCTACCATCCAGCAGGAGGAGGCCGCAGCGCCGGCTTCCCGTAGCGCGCTACGATAGATGTGCCCGGAAGGCTTCTTGTGTCCCACTTGATAGCTCAATATCCCGTAGTCCAGTAAAGCCGGCATTTCCGCACAGGTCCGGCAAAAACCTTCATAAAAGGGATGCCATATATTGGAAATGACGCCCAGTCTGAATCCCGCTTCCTTAAGAAACTGCAGGAGGGCAGTGGCCCCGGGGATTTCCCTCACACAGTGAATCTGCTCCTCCCATACCGCTTCCACCGCGCTTCGAAGCTGCCCGGACTCCAGGCGGGGGAGAATCTCGCCAAGCACTGTCGACAGGAGGGCCGGCTCTCTGGATGGATGCGTCATGATCACCCGTCCGACAGCCTCGGTTTCTTCTTCGCTGAGCTGAAGACGTGCCGCAAGCAACTTTTTTGGTGATTGTTCCGCGCCGGTTACGAGGGTGTGCCCTATATCGAAAAAAACAACTTCCGCTTTCACTGTTTGGTGCTCCTGGATTGTCTGCTATTCCTGAATGAATTCCCTGCCTTCCCTGAGGCATATTTCCGCGCGCGCCAACTGCCTTCCCAGGTAGATGGCGTGGTTGATGTCCGAAACGGCGCGATCTCTGTAGATTTCATGCTGAATGTGGCTTGCCTTCGCATGTCGGTAAGTGCTCAAGGTGATGTCGCCCGTCCGGTGCTCGACGAGGATGGCGTCTTCGTCCAAGGTGATATGGAAATACCCCATTGGATCTTCATTGTATTCGAGCTCTGATTTCGTGGCTATCAGAGATGCGCGATCCAACTGGCGTGTGTCGATGGTGATTGAGTGGCTGTTGACCGTAATGGGTCCGGGCTGCATTTTACAGCGTAGCGCCACGTGATTCAGAATGGCCATGAGCCCATGGAAATTGACCAGCCAGGCGTCGAGGGCATTGTGCGTTCGAAACGTGGCCGTGAGGGTGAGCCGCCCCTGGAAACGCCGGAAGAAAAGGGAAACCAGGCAGGGATGTCCTTTTTCGCTCACGAGGTCCCGGCGCGGGTCCCATATCACTACGTAACTTTTGCGATCTTCCGGGTCTTTCGTCAGTCGTTCGGCAACGGCTTCCAGGCTGTCCAGTCCGAAGTGGCTTCGGAGCCGATTCCCATATGTGTACGTTTCATCGGCATGGAGAACATCGCTCAGGATGTCCCGTTGATAGCGTTCGAGCTGAGGCAGGGTCAGGCCGTAGGGTTGGAGCGAAGCCGCCGGCACTGGGGATGGCTCCTCGACGACGACCTTCACGTTTTGCAGTTCGCGACGCTCCCCTTTGGCAAGCTGCACGGGAATTCCGAAGCGGTGAAGGCGGTAGATGAGCTCCTTCCACGCGGTGAGCGGATCAGCGGCGCAAATCGTGTGCGCCCCGGGGTTACTGGGGAAGTTGGTAATCCTGACGAGTGGGAGGGGAATCCGCTTTCGCTCCGGAACAGGCCCGGCGCAAGGGACATAGGTGTTCAAAAAATCCTTCAATCCGAGGATGCTTGACGGCTCCTGGGGATTGCCGGCAGAGAAGAAGCGGGGTGGACGCCCGAAATGCTCCGGGCGAACGAGATTGTCCATGATACGAGATGTTCCCCGGATGCGCACGCTCGAAGGAATTTCTCCAGTTCCATCGGGGCGCTCGACGGTTTCATAGACGGCGCTCCCTCCGGCACAGGCTTCCAGCCCGTCGGAAAAAAAAGCAGCCAATTCCTCGGCCGAGCCCGAGCGATTCCTGCCGAAAAAAACGATGGTATCGATTTGCGGGTTATGCAGCAGGTTCCTCAACAGCTCCCGCAGTCCATTCCCGTAGAGAGTTCCCAGGACCGCGATGGGGCTCTCCGACTGAGAGAGATCCATGCCGTTCTCCCTGAGCCTGCGAAGGACGAAGTCCACTCGAGACCACAGAGTGACGATTCCCACGGTTCCGGCGGGGTTGATGACGGTGAGCTGTTCGGCAAAATGAAGCGGGATAAAAAGATTGCTCATGAATCTCCCCATACAAGCATCAAGCATCCGGGATTTTGTGATCCAGAAAGTGCGTGGCCCGGGTTCGCCGCTTTGAAGTGATCCCTTGAATGTCCGACAGGATGTATTCATAGGTGGCGGGAGAGATGATTAACGGTTCATAGATTTCCATCCCTGCTTCCTGGACTGCTTTGTGCCAGAAAGCGTCTCGTTCCGGAGTGCTCGATTCATAAGGATGCTCGTAGTAAACGGCGCGAATGCGGGCGGTGGCGATGAGCTTCAGGCAAACATAACAGGGAGCCAGGGTCGTGTACAGGGTCGCGCCATCGATGGCGATGCCGCAACGCGCTGCCTGAGCGATGGCGTTGGCTTCGGCGTGCGAGGCCTTGCAGAAATTGTACTTGTCGACGTCCGGTATCCCGCTGGCTCGGCGAAAACAAAAAGGCTCCGCTCCCTCGTCCGGTTGATCGATGCAGTGCGGAGCGCCCGGCATGGCTCCATTGTAGCCGGTAGCCAGGATATGGTTGTCCTTGGTGATCACTGCGCCGGTAGGGCGTGAATTGCACGTGGAACGGGTGCTGACGATCTTCGCGATCAGCATGAAGTATTCATGCCAGCTCGGACGCATTCTGGGCATGCTCGCAAATCCTTTTCAGCAGGTTTTTAAGTTCTTGGGCTCCAGGTTTCATAACCTGCCACTATTTTGTTTTCTATCCATCCTGCCTCGGCTTTTCCGCCTTTGATCATATAGCCTTCCCCGGCTTATTGGGCAAGTCACAACTCCACGCCGGTATTTGCCGGCACCCTCGTTTATCGGCGGCCACCAACATAAGCCGGGACAACCTATCGATTCAATATACTCTGAGCGGATAGCGGCTGAGCTTTCTTCACCGCAGAGGCGCAGAGGACACAGAGGAAACGCAGAGAAAAGCTCTTGGAAATCTCTAAATCTTCTCTGCGCTTTCTTTGCGTCCTCTGTGCCTCTGCGGTGAACACACAAGCTCCGCCTTAGGCATGTCCCGTCTTATGCCGGTAGCCTTTATCGGCTATCGTCCATTTCGGAGATCGGTCTTGACAAGGATGTTATGATGAATATGGAGATTGCACCAAGTTTTTCGTCTCCTCCTTGTGCTTCTCCCGAGGGAGTTGGGTTTCCCCCTCCTTTTCCCAACTCCCTCTTTTCTTTTTCATCGGAGCAAGGAAAGGAAAACGCCTGGAAAGAATGACGATAGCCTACTACATAACCCCCCATGGCTTCGGTCATGCCGTACGGTCTCTCGAGGTGATCCGCTCACTGCTCGAACATGAGGCCAGCCCTGAAATCCTTCTAGTCTCGGATCTCCCTGATTTTCTGGTCGAGGAAAACGTGCGCAGGGCTTTGCCTCAGAGGAGAAAGCGCCTTGACGTGGGGTTGATTCAGAAGGATAGCCTTCGCATTGACTTCGATGCCTCTCTGACGGTTTTGGAGGATCTCCATCGGAACAGCGAGGAACTGATCAGAGAGGAAGTTGGATTTCTGAAGAGCCGCGGCGTGCGTGGGGTAGTTTCGGATATTCCTTTCTTGCCCTTCCATGCCGCATCCCGATGCGGAATTCCTGCCCTCGGAGTGGGGAATTTCACCTGGGACTGGATCTATGAGGCTTATGCGCGCACTGATCCTCGCTGGGACCCGCTCGTTGCCTGGAGTCGAGAGGGCTACCGGCGGGGAGATCTCCTCCTTCGGTTGCCCATGCATGGAGATTGTTCGGTTTTTCCTCGAATCGAAGACGTTCCGCTGGTGGCTCGCAAGGCCGCGAGGCCTCGCGGCGAGATTCGCGAGCTGCTCGGAGGCGGTGGGGAGCGTAAAATCTATCTCATATCTTTCGCGGCGCTGGATCTGGATGAAGAGGCGCTGAAGCGTCTCGAGCGTCTCGACGATGCGGTCTTTATTTTCAAGCGGCCTCTCGACTTTCGCCTTTCCAACGGACGGTCACTGGATTCCTTCGGCTCTCTTTCCTATGCCGACGTCATTGCCGCCGTGGATGCAGTGATTACAAAGCCTGGTTACGGCATCGTTTCCGACTGCCTGGCCCACGGCACACCCATCGTCTACACTGATAGAGGCCCATTTCCCGAATACCCGATCCTGGTCCGGGAAATGGAGCGTCATTTGACCACGGTTTACATTCCCTCGGAGGAGCTCTATTCGGGTAACTGGGAGCCGGCAATTCATCGGATTCAAAGCCTCCCGCGCCGGGCTCCTCGACTTCGGGACGATGGGGCCGCCTTTTGTGCCCGAAGGATCATGGATCGATTGAACGGCGAGCGGTCTAGTGAACGGCGAGCGGTCTAGCGGCGGGAAGCCGTGATTTCATAACGCTTGATTTCGGGGTCCCGCCTTACGGTGCCGATCACCGAAAACAACTGGCCTTGAATGCCAAGATCTTTCAGAAGCTTGCTATCCACCTCGAGCCGGCGCAGCTCACAGGGCTTTTGCTGAACGATGTGACCGCTCTTGTCGAAGAGCGTGAGAGTGAAGTCATAGGCGCTCAGATCCGCCGTGCTGCTGAGGATCTTCCTCATTTTCAGCATGTAGTCGCTGCCTTCGGGACGCATCAGTGCCGGGAAATCCCCCTCCAGCAGAAACAGGGGCGCGCGAACTATCTCCTCGGGTTTGAAATCAGTTTTGTCGCCTTCCTGCTTCAGGAGGATATTCAATCCGTCCTGGCCGGTAACCTCTTCAGTGTTCGGTCTGGGAGGGATCTGGGTGTTGATGACATCCAGAAGAGCCTTCTTTCGTTCCGCGTCCAACGCACCTTCACTGGATTCCATAAGTATCTTCGGGTCGAATTCCCTGGCCGAAACGACTTCCTGAATGGATTTCACTTGGCCTTTGGGAATGCCCACCGATCCGCTCTGAACTCCGGGCACCTCGAAGCGAATCTCCCCGCCTTTCTCCCAATAGTACGGAGTCTCTATCGAAGTCCCATCCGTCATATTGATCCGGAACATTCCCGCCCGCGCATCCAGGGTTACCATCCCCATCAACAAGCCCTGGAAGAGCAATATGCTGAGAAAAAAGCGAATTTTTTTGGCATAACCGAGTCTCATTTGCTTCATCCTTTTTTTGACTTTGCCCTTGGTTGTAGTTTCTAGTATAGAAAACAACGCCCGAACGGTCCAGTAATCTTAACAGTATGAGGAGAAAAGAAGAAATGAACATCTTCATTTCCGGCTCTTTAGCCTACGATCGCATCATGGATTTCCCGGGGCATTTCGCAGATCACATTCTACCCCACAAAATCCATGTACTCAATGTATGTTTCAACATTAACGGCCTCGTGGAGAAATTTGGTGGAACGGCGGGAAACATCGCATACACACTGGCGTTGCTGGGTGAGCACCCACGCATCGTGGCCAGGGTGGGAGATGATTTCAACCGCTATGAGCGCCGGCTTATCGACAACGAATTGTCCACCGAGTGGATCAAGCCGGTCCCTGGCGTTTTCACGGCTGGAGCCTACATCACCACCGATCTGGACGACAACCAGATCACGGCCTTCAATCCGGGGGCCATGGCCTATGCCTCGGAGCTGCCTCCACTGAACACCCCGGGGGTGTCCTTCGTGGTTCTCATCGCTCCCGGAAACAAAACGGACATGATGGGCTTTGCCGCGAAAGCCCGCGAGGAAGGAGTGCCCTTCTTCTTCGATCCGGGGCAGAGCCTCAATATCTGGCGCGGGGACGAGCTCCGGGAATCCGTTGCCGGGGCGCTCTGTTTCATATCCAACGATTACGAGCTGACCCTGTTCCTGCAAATGACCGGCTGGACCATCGCCGATCTCCATGCCAGGGTTCAGGTCGTGATCACCACCAACGGCCCGGAGGGAAGCGTGCTGGATCTTAAGGGTGACCGCACTCTGATTCCGGCCATCCCGGTTAGTGAAGTTCTTGATCCGACGGGAGCCGGAGACGCCTTTCGGGGAGGTCTTCTGAAGGGCTGGAAAATGGGCCTGCCCTGGGACATCTGCTGCCAGATGGGTAACGTGGCGGCTTCATACGTCGTCGAGCGCTACGGCACCCAGGAGCACTCCTTGGACTGGGCGGATTTCTGCCGCAGGTATGAGGCTCATTTCGGTCCGCTGATCTGCTAAAAGATCCGCATCCATTCACCGACTCACCCCTGCGTCAGCAGTTGTTGTTGACGCAGGTGTTTGATCTGATCCCTGAAAGCCGCGGCTTTCTCGAATTCCAACTGTGCCGCCGCTTCTTTCATCGACTTTTCGAGGAGCCGGATCTGCTCGTCAAAGGACATGTCCGTAGAAATGCCGAAGCGCTCCTGTGGCTCCATGACGAATTCCAAAGAGGGCAGGGGAGGGCGCTCCTTGTATTCCGCCAGAATGTCCGAGATCTCCTTTTGGATCGACTGGGGCGTGATATGGTGCTCTTCGTTGTAGGCGAGCTGAATCCGGCGGCGCCGGTCTGTTTCCTCGATGGCCCGGCGCATGGAGTCGGTAATCTTGTTGCCGTAGAGGATGACCGTCCCGTCCACGTTTCGCGCGGCGCGTCCCGCCGTCTGGATCAGGGACCGCTCGGAGCGCAGAAAGCCTTCGTTGTCTGCATCCAGAACCGCTACGAGGGTCACTTCCGGAATATCCAGCCCTTCTCGAAGCAGGTTGATCCCCACCAGAACGTCGTATTCACCCAGCCGCAGATCCCGAATCAGTTCGATGCGCTCTACAGTGTTGACGTCCGAGTGCATGTAGCGCACCCGGATGTTCAGTTCGGCAAGGTATTCGGTGAGATCTTCCGCCATTCGTTTGGTAAGCGTCGTAACGAGAATACGATGGCCCCGTGCCGTGTGCTTTCTGATTTCGCCTATGAGGTCGTCGACCTGAAAATCGGCGGGGCGCACCTCGATTCGAGGGTCCGTAAGTCCGGTTGGGCGAATGATCTGCTCCACGACATGCCCCGTTGTTCGAGAGAGCTCGTAAGGGCCGGGAGTGGCGGAAACGTAGACGACCTGCCGGACCTTTTCTTCGAATTCCGAGAAGGAGAGGGGGCGGTTGTCGAGGGCCGAGGGGAGCCTGAATCCGTACCGGACCAGGGTTTCCTTCCGGGCGCGGTCTCCCCGGTACATGCCTCGAACCTGGGGAATGGTGATGTGGCTCTCGTCGATAAAGAGCAGCCAGTCCTCGGGAAAATAGTCCATCAGGTTCGACGGCGGCTCGCCGGGCTTTCGACCCTCGATATGCCTCGAGTAGTTTTCGATCCCGCTGCAGTAACCTATCTCGAGAAGCATCTCGAGATCGAGCCTCGTGCGCTCTTCCAGGCGTTGTGCTTCCACGAGCTTGCTCTCGCGGTAGAAATTTTCCAGGCTCTGGGAAAGCTCCGTCTGGATGCCTTTGATTGCATGCTCGAGGTTATCCCGGCTGGTGGCGTAATGGGTTCCCGGATAGATGGCCACGCTTCCCAGGGTTCGAAGCGTCTTCCCCGTCAACGGGTCCACCTCTTTCATGGAGTCGATCTCGTCCCCGAAGAATTCCACGCGTACCGCCCGGTCCTCTTCGTAGGCCGGGAAAATCTCGAGGACGTCTCCCCTCACCCGGAAGGTCCCCCGATGGAAATCGTCGTCGTTACGCTCATACTGGATTTCGATGAGCTTTCGCAGCACCTGTTCCCGAGGGATCTCCTGGCTTGTCTTGAGCTGGAGCAGCATTTTCTGATAGGTTTCGGGAGATCCCAGGCCGTAGATGCAGGAAACGCTCGCCACGATCACCACGTCCCGCCGCTCGAGAAGCGATCTGGTGGCCGAATGGCGCATTTTGTCGATGGTTTCGTTAATGGAGGCATCCTTGGCGATGTAGGTGTCCGTTTGGGGGACATACGCTTCAGGCTGGTAGTAGTCGTAATAGGAAACGAAGTATTCGACGGCGTTTTCGGGGAAAAAGCTCTTGAATTCCCCATAAAGCTGAGCCCCGAGAGTCTTGTTGGGAGCAAGGACCAGTGCGGGCCGCTGCAACCGCGCGATGACGTGGGCCATTGTATAAGTCTTCCCCGACCCCGTGACTCCCAGCAGCGTCTGTTCCCTGGCGCCCTTTAGGATACCTTCCGTGAGGTCATCGATAGCCCGTGGCTGGTCGCCCGTGGGTTGCCAGTCACTTGAAAGTGAAAAGGGTTTCATGTTAGGTCTTGTGCTCCTGGATAAGTATGCAATGGATCACCGTGAGTTTGTGACCGATTTGCAGGTGGTTCCCGTGGGAGCGGCTTGTAGCCGCGATTGGCCTGCCACACCGGGAAAGATCGCGGTTAAAAGCCCCTCCCGCGGATCAACGGCCGCGTAATCGCAAAGATCGGTAGTAAGTTTCGTCATGGCATGCGAAGGCAGGAATTCACCCGCAGGTTGGGCTTCGAGAGGCCCAATGCAACCTGCAGGCTGTTCTCCGACGGGCTGCCGACTACGTATCATAACCTATTAACAGACCCGTTTCTTCATTTTCAAAGCATTGGCCGGGGGGGAGGAGGGCATCCCCATCATCCTTGCCCACACATTTACATACTCTTGATGTGATGTTTGTCATCACTTGCCAAGGAATCGGCGCGCAAATGCCTTTGACGGCATCCACGACAGGCGCTATGAAAGGAGCTTCGGGAAGAGATTTCTTATCACTTTTAAGGATGGTGGCTTATGGCATTTTTGATAATTATTGTCTTGTCAGCTCTTGACAATTCCTCCGACCGTGGGGTATGAATCCGGCATATGTATTGGTAGTGGTCACGTCGCATCCTTGAGCTTGTTTGGGAGGCCCGCACAATCCAGGTTAGGTGATTGAGTTGGCGGAGCTATTGCTCGGTCGGTTTGCCTCTTTTTAGTATCGAGATCAAGAGCCTGCAGGCTTTGTGCAGAGGTAGGTGAGGACTTTTTTTATTAGCCTCACAGGACTTTGGGGAATTAGTCGATAAATTGTCGGAGGTAGCTTTCCGCCAGCCAGGTCGGCAGAAGGCCATTTTCGAAAACACCGGACCAAACAGTAGCTAAGTTAACGGATGTCCGAACAAAAATCTTGAAGAGGTTGCCTTGGTGAATCACGAGGAGTAAAACAATATACAAGTAGTCTTTTGCGGAGAATTTTCTCCTGTTCAGGATTGGATGCGATTTGTGTTATACTATTATTTTTTGACTGTTGTATTCAGGATTAGAAATATGTTTGGTATGGTTGTGGCAAATTCGGCTTCTTTCTGCGGAAATGCAGTGTTTTTGAGAGCTGCCTGTTTTTGAAGGGATTTCAATTTGATTTTAATTTCCCTAACTTGTCAATATTGCTGAACCCTTTAAGACCTCGTTTTCATGAGGCGAGTTGTAGCCTCCAGCTTTATCGTTCCGAGCCGGGCCGGTCATCTCAGTCCGCTCTCTGACGAGATGCCCCGCCGCGCTTGATATGACATGTAAAGGAGCGGATTAAATGGAACTTCGAATGGGTCACAAATCGGAAACACCGGCAATAAGCCCGCGTCAATCATCATGCCACTGCCAGGAAGCCATCTCAGTGATGGAAAGACCTGTCCATTCGGCCGGGGCACCAGGCGGGACTGCTGTCCCGCTAAAGGTTCCGACCCTTATCCGGCAATCGTTGAGTAGAGCTCCCTGTAATTCGAGTTTCATTCTTGGTTTGCTCTCTACCTTTCGACGGATCAGGATGATACCGCAGAGCCTGGCGGCACAGCTCAGGAATGTCCACCTTTACCTGATGTTCCTGGGTGATGCAGCCATATTCGCCATGGCTTTCGTAGTGGCTCATCTGTTGCGCTTCGAGTTTAGCCTGGATCAAATGCAGATCATGCAGATCAAAAATGCTCTGCCGGTCTTGGTATTCTTGAAGCTGGTGATCTTTTTTTCTTTTAGGCTTTACAAGGGCATGTGGCGATACTTCAGCCTGGAAGATTTCTGGCGGTTGGCACAGGCTTCGATGTTTTCGATGCTGCTGACGATTACCATGATGCATATCCCTTATGAGATGTATTCCTTCTCTTGGGTCCCCTTCTCCGTTTTTCTGACGGACGGAGTGCTGACATTCGTGATGGCCGGCGGCTTTCGCATGACGATTCGCTCCTTTTGTGCAGCGAGGAGCACATCGAAGGGGCTTGGAGCTTTTTCCATTCCAAGAGTAGGCGCATCGCCGGCGAGCGCAAAGCGCATACTGATCATCGGAGCCGGCAGCTCCGGTGAAAAAATCATCCGGGAAATTCATGAGAATCCGCAGGTTAGCTATAACGTTGTCGGCTTCCTGGATGATGCTCCAGGCAAGGCCGGCCGTGCGGTGCACGGGGTTCCGATACTGGGAGCCATGGATAGTCTTCCTGAAGTCCAGGAGAGGTTCGATATCCAGGAAATCTTTATTTCTGTTCCCAGTGCTACGGGCGACCAGATGCGTCGCATTCTCGACATCTGCAAGAAGTGTAACGTGCCTTACAGGACCTTACCCAGCATCGGCGAGATCATCGATGGAAAGGTGAGCATCAAGGCGCTGCGCGATGTGGATTATGAGGACTTGTTGAGACGCCCGCCCGTTGTCCTGGACATGAGCGGCATTCTCCACTATCTGTCGGGCCGGACAGTTCTGGTTACGGGAGCCGGAGGGTCCATAGGGTCTGAGCTTTGTCGTCAGATCATCCGTTTTCATCCGGAAAAGCTCGTACTGGTCGATTCGGGCGAGGCCAATCTGTTCAATATCCAAATGGAGCTTCGAAATGAGCTCAAATATCAAAACTGCCATTGCATTTTGACTTCCGTGCAGTCTCGATCCGTTATGGATCGCGTCTACGGCAAGTACCGACCGGAGGTAGTTTTCCATGCCGCGGCCTACAAACATGTCCCGATGCTTGAACGAAACCCCTGGGAGGCGATTCAAAACAATGTCCTGGGAAGCAAGGTGACGATGGAGCTTGCACTGAAGCATGGAGTGAAGCGTTTCGTGCTGGTTTCTACCGACAAGGCTGTGAGGCCCACCAATGTGATGGGAACCACCAAGCGCCTTACGGAATTGATCCTTCAGTCCTTGCAGTACAACGGAACGCGCTTCATGGCGGTAAGGTTCGGTAATGTAGTGGGCTCGTCGGGATCGGTGGTTCCTCTTTTCCGCAACCAGATCAAGCAGGGAGGTCCGGTTACCGTGACTCACCCGGAGGTGACCCGCTATTTCATGACCATTCCCGAAGCCTCTCAGTTGATTCTCCAGGCAGGAGCCATTGGAGAAGGGGGTGAGATTTTCGTTCTAAAGATGGGAACGCCCGTCAAGATCGTGGACATGGCAAGGGATCTCATACGGCTCTCAGGTAAGGAGCCCGACAAAGATATCCCGATTGTCTTCAGCGGCCTTCGACCGGGCGAAAAGCTCTACGAGGAGCTCATTGCGGACGACGAGAATGTCGTAGCCACAAAGCACGATAAAATTATGGTGCTTCGAACGAATGGTTACTCCGTCTGGAACGGCCATGGGGATCAGGCTACTTTTCGTCGATGGCTTAACGAGGAAGTCGAGGAGCTCGGGCGGATTGCGGAAGGTCATGACCCCTGTGAAATCAAGCGTAAGTTGAAAAAGATCGTCCCTGAATACGCACCGCAGGAAACGGATTGTGTGCTCTGATGGGCCGGCTGGCCTGAAGGAGAGAGCGGCAAACAAATCATGAATCAAAGTCAATAGGAACTGCGTGAAGCGCTTTGAGGGGGCGATGCAGTGGTACCGGCTGTCCTCCGCTTTTTTAAATTGGGCTGCGAGGTCAAAGCGCTGGGACGGGGGCATATCAAGCGGATCTAAAGGTGAAATGCGGGAAGCCCGCTCCAAATAACCTCATCTGCCTGCGTGGTATCCGTTGGTTTGTCCAAGGTGACTATGATCCCCGGTTTCAAGCGACCAGAAAACTTGTGGGAGTGGCTGGTAACAGAGATAGAGCGGACGGAGGTCTCTCGCCTGATCCTATCGCGGCTACCGGTCGCTCCCACTCTCTTTTTTGTACCCACGCTGTCTTCCCGGACCTTCTTTTCCAGTCGGAGCTTTACGGACAGCATCAGGTGACCACGGTATGAAGACTTGATGCCTTCGTCATGGTCGATAAACTGTCAAGCGTAGCCTGCATACGAAACATCGAAAATACAGCATGGATTTCTGTAAGCACGACGATATTCCTCGAGGCCATGTCCGCTGGGACACTGAGATTTAGGAGTACTAATTGATGAGCCAGACATCGCGAGAAGGTATGGAAGAAGAAATTGCTCTTTTTGACCTGGTCCTTGTCCTACTTAAGCGAATGCGGCTGATCGTGAGAATGACACTTGCAATAACTATCCTCACCATCATTGTAAGCCTTACTCTACCGGAAATATTCGAGGGAACGATCAAGATTGTGCCCTCTCAGCAGAGCTCGAGTGTGGGCGGTATGATGCTGAGCCAGATATCATCCATTGCCGGCGGCTTGGGGCAATTGGCGGGGCTTCCGGGCGGACCGGCTTCCCCTTCCGATCAAATCGCCGATATGCTGGGGTGCAGGACAATCACCGATGCCATCATCGATCGATTTGACTTGTTGAAACGTTATGAGATAGAAACTTACGCGGGGGCCAGAAAGGCATTGGCCGGCGTGGTTGACATAAAAAGCGACGCCAAAAGTGGGGTTATCACTCTTGCGGTACAAGACAGAGATCCGAAAAGAGCCGCGGACATGGCCAATGCCTTTGCCGAGGAGCTGACAAAGCTCAACAACAATATGTCTAATTCCGACGCCTCTCGAAGGAGAGTTTTTCTTGAAGGGCAGTTGAAAGAAGCCATGGACGCCCTCAGCCGCGCGGAGGATGATCTTAAGGATTTTCAGCAAACAACGGGAGCCATTAAGATCGATAATCAGGCCACGGCGATTTTCGAGGGCATCGCGACCCTGAGAGCCCAGATCGCTGCCAAAGAGATCCAAATAAAGGTTATGAAGACGTATGCGACTCCGTTCAATCGTGACGTAAGGCAAATGGAAGAAGAAGTGGCCGGCCTGAGAGAACAGTTGAAAAAGATCGAGAACGGAAGCCCCGGTTACTATGGCAACACGAATATCGCCACGGATCAGATGCCGGCGCTTGGCGCCGAGTACTTGAGGAAAGCCAGGCAATTCAAATTCCAGGAAACGCTCTACGGGATCATCAAGGGCCAGTACGAATCAGCGAGAATGGACGAAATAAGCAACTCGTCCTCTATCGGGATCATTGATTCCGCTGTCGTGCCCGATAAAAAGGTCAAGCCCAAACGCGCGCTCATGGTTATCGCGGCGGCTGTAATCAGTACCTTCTTCGGGATCTGTGCGGCCTTCCTTATGGAATACTGGGAAAGGCTGCGTAACGATCCTCGACAGAGCGAACGGCTGGCTAAGCTCGACGAATACCTGGCGCCGATTCGAAACAACCGTGCCATTGCGGCGGCACGCAGGATCTTCAGAAGGAAGTCCCGGAAATCCAGAGAGCCCGAATAGCCTCGATGTTTGAACGTCTGGACACCTGGGATGGAGCTCATTCAGCAAGACAGCGTGGATATCATGGAAGAGCGTTCTAATACCGTTTCATTTCTGGGTGAACATCTGCTGCGCAAGGGGCTGATTGCCCCCAATGACCTGGAAAAGGCCAGCGCATTTCAAGAGCGAATCGGCGGACGGCTCAGCACTATCTTGATTCGCATCGGAGCCATCTCGGAGGAAAATCTTCTCCAGGAGCTCTCCTCCTTGCTGGGCATGAGGGTGCTCGATGTTCAAACGGTTCCTTCGGACCCGCTGCTTTTCCTGGAGGCCATACGACACAGCGGAGTCGAGCTCGACTGGTGGCTGGATCAAGAGGCTCTCATCTGGGAAGAGGCGGAAGACCAGCTCTTTTGCATTGCCCGAGACCCGCTGAACGAAAGCATGGGTGAAGTCCTGGCGCGCGTTTTCCCGGAAAAAAAACTACAATTCTTTTTGATTCGAAACTACGATCTGGATCGCCTGTTGGACTTGGTTTCGCGTTACGGAACGTCCTCCACTTCGGGCCACAGCGATATCGATCAGCTAAGAGAACTGGCCGAGGAGGCGCCGGTCATCGCCTTCGTCAATAACCTCATCGGCCAGGCGTTCGATCAGGGAGCTTCGGATGTGCACATTGAGCCGGGAGAGAACATTCTGGAGATCCGGTTTCGTGTCGATGGCATCCTCTATACGCCCTTTTCCCTTCCCAAGCAGCGCTTTGCCGCCATCTGCTCCCGCATCAAGCTGATCTCGGGCATGGACATCGCCGAGCGGCGCCTTCCTCAGGATGGTCGTTTGAGCTTGCGCCTGAGCGGCGAGGAAGTCGATATACGTGTGTCCAGCGTGCCCGGTGTGCATGGGGAATCCGTTGTTCTTCGTCTTCTGCCCAAGGAAGGGAAACGATTCAGTCTCGACAGCCTGGGGCTCCAAGAAGACAACCATGTACGCTTGAGGAAGTGGATCGGGCAGCCTCACGGTATCATTCTTGTCACGGGACCGACGGGATCGGGAAAGTCGACGACTCTGTATGCCGCTCTCGAGGCCATAAACGATCGCAAAAGAAAGATCATTACCGTGGAAGATCCCGTGGAGTACCAGTTGGAGGGGATCACGCAGATACAGACCCACAGTGAAATAGGCTACTCGTTTGCACGCGCCCTCAGATCGATTCTCAGGCAAGATCCGGATGTCATTCTGATCGGAGAGATTCGAGACAAGGAAACGGCCGAAATTGCCGTTCAGGCATCGCTTACCGGCCATATGGTGCTTTCCACGCTTCACACCAACGATGCGGTGAGTGCCTTTACCCGGCTCATCGATATGGGGGTCGAGCCGTTTCTGGTGGCTACGCCGGTGCGTGGAGTCATGGCTCAGCGATTGGTACGGCGGCTTTGCCGGGCCTGTGCCGAGCCCATGGAGCCGCTCGAAGATATAAGGAAGATGACCGACGCTCTGCTCCCCGAAACGAAAAAGGATTGGGAATCCAACTGGCGTCGGCCCGTCGGATGTTCTAAATGCCAGGGGACCGGTTACTCCGGTCGTGAAGGCATCTACGAAATGGTGGAGGTGGGGGCTGAGATACAGCACCTGATATTGAACAACGGGTCACCCAACGAGATGCGCCAGGTGGCGCGGGAGCAGGGTTGCAGATCTCTTCGCGAGGACGGACTCCTCAAGGCTCGGCTCGGAATCACCAGTCTTGAAGAAGTATTGAGGGTGACAGCGGAATGAAATATCAGTATCGGGCCGCCAATGCCGACGGAGGGCTCGTTTCGGGAACGGTGGCGGCTGAAACGATCCGTGCCGCGGCTCGAATGCTGCGCCGTCAGGGCTTGGTCGTTGTCGATGTAAAAAACGATGCCGATCAGATCGCTTCCCATGGCCGCAAGCTTCGTCCGCCTCCCACACGCGATGTCCTCATGGCGATGCACCAGCTCTGCACCTTGCTCGAATCGGGCGTCACTCTGGAAGAAACGGTCGAGTCCTTTGCAGACTCCGCGGGACATCCTTTTCTGGCCCGTCAGTTTTATGAAATCAACGCCTCGTTGCGTCGAGGGATTTCGTTTTCGGAAGCTCTCAAAGCCTGCAAGCTCCGGATTCCCGGCTATTTCGGGCCGCTGGCCGAAGCGGGTGAGCTGACCGGCAAGCTCGCTCCCGCCCTGCGAGATGGAGTTGCGCAGTGGGAGTACGATATTCGCACGGCCAACGAGCTGCGCAATGCACTGACTTATCCCGTCATACTGGTCATTTCCGGAATTTCGGCGGTTTTTCTGATCTTTGCGCTGGTGGTTCCAAAGTTCGTCAACCTGTTGGAGAAAGCCAAGGGGGAAGTACCGCTTCTGGCGCGCATGGTGCTCGGCACTGGGAGCTTCGTAAACAAGAACATGGCTCTGATGGGGGTTGTCGCCGTATTGATCGCGGTACTCGCCGTGCTCTGTTACCGGAATAAGAAAATACGGCAGCGGGGGCGGGATTTCCTCGCCGGGCTCCCGTTTTTCAAGAGCTGGATGATCGAGACGGATATTGCCGGCTGGTCCGGAATGGTGTCAACGCTGCTGGAAAATCGGGTTCCCTTGCTGAAAGCGTTGGAGATGGCTCAGCGCCATGTTTCCCTGACTCTCTTGAGCGCCAGGCTTACGCACGTATCCCAGTCCGTCCGCAACGGATCATCCCTCGCCGCGGCACTGCAGGACATGGACGCCATTACGGCCACCGGCTACAATCTGATCCGCGTCGGCGAGCGCTCCGGTGAGCTTCCGCGCATGCTTCGCTCCCTGGCGACACTTTACTCCGAAAGCGGGCGAAACAGGGTCAAACGCTTTCTCGTGTTGCTCGAGCCTATGGCGATTCTCATCATTGGCGCGGCGGTGGGCATTATCATGGCCGGCATCATGCAAGCGATCACCAGCGTCAATAATATTTCCTTTTAATGTATTTAGGTCTCCTTGTATTATGAGATTTGACGGTCGGGGAAAGGTGGCTGCATTTGGCATGGTTCAAATGATGGTAACATTGGAGCAAAAGGTTTCTAGACCATGTACTCTTCAGTGTTTGATAACGAGCCGGCCGGCGGCTAACATGGAAGTATCCGGTAAAGAGGTGGCTTTATGTACGATAGGTTGAAGTTGAAGAAGGTGCACAAGGCGGATGGCGGCTTTACACTGCTTGAAATGATGGTGGTCATGATCATCATTGGCCTGCTGGTGGGGCTCGTTGGACCCCGGCTGTTCAGCCGGGTCGATGACTCCAAGATCAAGACGGCGAAGGTCCAAGTCAAAATGGTCAAGGGAGCCCTGGAAACGTTGCGCCTGGATATCGGCCATTTTCCCACGGCTCAGGAAGGTCTACAGTTGCTCTATTTCCCTCCGGCCGATGAGCGCTTGCGGGCTTTGTGGCGCGGACCTTATCTCGATGAGCAACTGCCCCTGGACCCTTGGGGAAGCCCTTATCAGTACAGCCTGCCGGGCAGCGATGGACAGCCGTTCGCTCTTTATTCCTATGGTGCCGACGGTAAGCCGGGAGGCCAGGACAACGATGCCGATATCGGGTTTCTTCCGTCCTCCGGCCGTTGATGGGGCTCGTCATGCCGGCGGCTATACTCTCCTTGAAATCATCGTGGTGATGGCCCTCATCGGGCTCTTGACGGGTATTGCAGTGCCGCGCATGGCCGCGGTGTATGAGGGAGTACTGTGGGCGAGCGAGCGCGATGAGGTGCTTCGAGGAATTGCAGGCTTGGGGCTCGACGCTTTTCGGGAGGCTCGTGAATTGACACTTGTCCGCTATCCTGGAGAAGGAATGGAGAAGCTGCCTTTCGATCTTCCGGAAGGCTGGCTGATCGAGGCTGAAGAGCCCGTCCGCTACAGCAGCGAGGGTGTTTGCTCCGGTGGGAGAGTGCGTTTGAGCAAAGATGACCGCATGATCGTTCTGGAACTGGTACCGCCACTGTGTTTGCCTCGAATTCAATGACGCCGCGTGATACTTGCCGGGCGGGCTTCACTCTCCTTGAAGCCCTTGTTGCCCTGGTTCTTATCGCGAGCACGGGTATGGCCGTCTACGGCTGGATCAACAGCAGCCTGATGACCCTTGTGCGCGTGGAAGAGCACGCACTTCAGGATACGATGGTTCGCAACGCCCTGACCTACGTCGAGACAGTCAACCCCATGGCTTCGCCGAGTGGAAAAACGACGATAGGTCCTTATACCGTCTCTTGGGAGTCGAGCGTAGTCGAGCCGGAAAGGGATGGCGCCGGACATCCGTTAGGGGTGAGTGTCTTTCGTGTCGGGCTGTATAACGTGCACGTCACCGTGTGGTCGGACCATGGTGGAGAAGCCCAATTTGATGTGAGACAGGTCGGTTATCGGCAGGAACGCTTTCCGGCATACGATACTTTCTAGTGTCCTTTCAGGATTTGACATTATCGGGAATGACAGGGGAGCACAGAATAATTTACAGAGAGAATAGCTCGTCGGAGCCTCACTCGCAACGATCGAGGCAATGTTTTGGTATTGGCTCTACCCACAGGGGGTTCACGCTCATGGAGGTTCTGGTGGTAGTGGTGCTCACTGGCATGGTCAGCACGCTTCTCATTCAGGGACTTTCTTACGTGCTCAACCTTCGCATTCGTTTCCTCACCCGTGCCGAGGAACAGACCGTGACCATTCTGCAAACGCACTGGCTAACGAAGGTAACCGCTGGACTAATGCCGTCTCCCACCTGGGATGGCGCTCCCTTCAAGGGCGAAGCCGCGCGATTTACGGGCCTTTCGCTTGCACCGCTCATGGGAATGCAGGGAGTACCGACGCCTGTTACTCTGGAATGGCGTTTCGAGAACGGGAATATCATTTTGCAGTATAGCGAGGGGAAGAGTAAACCTTGGGAGATCGGTCGCTGGGAAAGAGATTCCGGGACCGAGGAAGCCGCCGGCTTCATCTATCTGGCTGAGGACGGAAGCAGTTACAAGGAATGGCCTCCGCCCAAGGGCATGTTTCCTCAGCTTCCCCGGGCGATTATTTTGGAAGTGCGGGCCGTTCGGGGCCCCATGGCCTGGCTGGTCGCAATGTCCGGCTGTCATGATCCCATACCGTCGGCGATGGATGCCGCTCCGAGAATATGAATCGCCTTAGCTCACAAAGAGGATTTGTTCTGGCTCTAACCCTGTGGACACTGACTGCCATGACGGTGGCCGCCGGTTTTTTTGCTCTCTGGACTCAGAATGTCCTTCATAGAGCCCACCAGGAGCAGCAGGACGTGCGGGCGCTTGTCGAAATGAGCAGCACGCAAGCGACAATACTCTATTTTTTCGCCGTTCAGCACATCACTCTTGCGGGCCTCAGCGTGCCTGTACCTCCCGAGGTAACGGAGAATACGTCCAGCGTTCCCGTGAAGCCCAAAAAAGGTTTGGGCTCTCTTGAAGACGAGCAAAGGGGGGTTATGCCCAGCGGAGGAGAGATCGCTCTCGACGACACGGTCTATATGGGACTCGGTCGAGCAAGATTTTCGATTCAGGATAAACGCGGCCTCCTGGCGGTAAATTATGTGGGCTCGGCCCAGATCAGCAGCCTGTTGGGTTTGTTGGGTGTCCCCGCCGGGGAGAGGAGCATTCTGACGGACAGGCTTCTCGACTACACCGATAAGGACGACCTGGTAAGACTCAACGGAGCTGAATCCGCTGATTATGTACATGCCGGGCTCTCGCCGCCCCCCAACCGGTTGTTGCTTACCAGTTGGGAGGCGCGGAACGTGCTGGGATGGAAGGACCGGGCGGAGCTATGGGAATCAGGTCGCTTTGCGCGCCTCACCACCGTGACTTCCGGTTCGATACCTAACCTGAACACGGCTCCAGAGTTGGTGCTCAAGACCATCCCGGGCGTGGACGATGTGACGGCTCGACGAATTATGAATGTTCGCAGGAAGGTACCCTTCAACACTCTCGGTGCTATTGACCGGGCAGCCGGCAAGTATCTGAACATCGAGGTCATGGGTCTTGCTCTTCTACCATCGGCAAACGAGCGCATCACCCTCTGGTGTGAAGGGGGGAAGCGTATGAAAGAGATTCATGTCCAGCTCATGCCGCGAGGCAACTGGAAGACACCCTGGCTGATCGATCATGTATTGACCCTACCTTTGACCTCTGAACAGGAATCTGCCCATGCTCAACCCGTTTCGACACCTCTTTTTGCCCCGCCGGTATCTGCAAACTCGAACTGACGTTGTGCCCCCTTCGGGGAAGGCCGGGCGAAAACAGTGGGTGGTTGCAAGGAGTCTCTGTTTCTACCGATTGTTCGTCCTTGGGGACGTGCCTTCTTCGGAGCGCCGGGGGGCCTTGGGAATGCGCATCAGCGAATGGAGCCCCTTTCCGGAAACGGGACGCTATGTAGTCTGGCGGGACGAGAGGGCCATGGTTTGGGTATGGGATGAGGAAGAGCGGCGGCGAAAGGCGCAAGCCGCAAATATGTCCGGTACCGGTGTGGTTCCCGAGCCGCTGCTCCGGGATTGCCCCCGGGATGACGGCTTGCGCGTCGTGAAGTGTATCGATGGTATCGAGGTTCAATTATGGAAAGGCGATGTGCTGACCACCAGCCGATGGTGGGCCGATGTTCCACAACGGGAAAGCTGGTCCCGGTTTCTCCTGGCCCTTGACCGCAATCCCCTCGATCCTTTTCCTGATGCTGTCGAATTGCCTTGGCTGGATCGTCCATGGGGAGGCGGATCGCAAAGTGGCTTCGTTCTGAATCCTCAGCATGAAAAACGCTATGTTTTGCCGGCTTTTGCGATTTTTGCACTGTTCCTGATATGGAACGGAACGGGTATTGCGAAATGGCATGGTGCCATCGCGGAGCTCGAGGAGCGTAGCCGCTCTCTGGGGCATGAAGTGGAGCCGATACTCAAGGCGCGCAGTTGTGCGTTGGATTACCGGCAGAAGGCCGAAGCGTTTCTTTCACTTGCTTCCTATCCTTCGCAGATGGAGCTCATGGCCTCCGTGGCCGGTAAATTCCCCACCAAAGAGGTTACCTTTGTCGAATGGCACTACAGTAAGGGCCACCTGGCTTTCGGATTGCAGGGAGAGAACCTGGACCCCAGCTATTTCGTCAGTGCCTGCCAGGAGTTTTCCTTTTTCAGTGACGTGATCGCCGAGCGTGGGCAAAAACCGGATCGGCTGGACGTTAAGTTGGTCGTGAAACAGAAGGGAAGGTAATGTATGGCGGCTCGAAAGATGGAATTTTCGATGCTCGTCCGTGAATGGCGCCAGAACCAGCGACTTCGTCTGGCGGTATGGCTGATGGTGGGTATTCTGCTCCTTTATGTGTCGCTTCTCGTTTCGGATTGGCGCACAGCGGTCCAGGAGGATTATCGGCGCACGGCCGAGCGCCTGAGCAGGCTCGAAGCTCTCACGAAGCAATCCGAATGGACTACGCGGGCTGATGCCTCACGGGCTCTCTGCGTGCAGCTTGAAGGGGGGCTCTGGAAAGCTGAAGGCCGGGGCATGGCCCTCGCTGCTCTCCAGAATTGGATATACGGACTTTTGAAGGGCAGCGCCCTGGATGATTCCCGTGTGAGCGTCGAGCCGGCAATCGATGTTCCCGGGGTTGAGCATGTGTGGCAGGTGGCTGTAAGGGTCGAAGGAGCGCTGCATATGCAAAAACTGGCTGTGCTGCTCCACCAGATCGAGACCCATCCCCAGATGACGGAAATCGACGGGCTCGAGATCACGGCAGGCACTCAAGGGCGCTTTGCCCTGGTACTCAAGGCCTATTTTCTGGCCGGGGCAGCATGATGATAACCGGAGGAAAAGGGATAACGCGCAGCGCATCGATGACGGTCCTGCTGCTTGTTGCCTGGGGATTGTTCTGTCGGTGGGTGGTGCCAGGGCCTACACGGCCGCAACTGTCGGCGGAAAATGCGGAGGCTGTATGGATGCTGCCTCCTCTCGGCGATCAGGCGGCCCGTGAAAATGCCTATCAGGCCTTCATGCGCCTTCACCCTTGGGGAAAAGGCCAAAGTGCCCAAAAAGCGGAGGCGCCCGCGCCGGCGTGGATGCTTCGTGGTATTGTGGATCTGGGCGGGCAGCGCTTCGCGTTCATCGGAGCGGGTGATGAAGTGCGTCGATACAGCGCCGGTGATGCCTTGCCCCAGGGGGAAACGGTGGTGAGCATCGGAAATGGCTCCATTGAGGTGAAGGCTCCGGATGGTCTCAGGAGGGTATATCTCTACCCGAAGCCGGAAGAGTTCAAGCCTCCCCCTCAATAGATATTGGTCTGCATGGAAATAGGCTTCAACCTCGTTCCCAAGCTCCGGCCCGGGAGCGCAATTGTTCGGGAAGCAACCCTCTCCTGTTTGGGATCATTATAGTTTGTTCGCGAGTTGGAAAAAGTCGGTTTTGAACTGAAACATTCAATGGCTTAATATGAGCGGTAACCGTAAAATGACGTTTAGGATCTCATGTCGTCGACTTATGTTGTTTGGGAAGTTTTTTTTCCTGACTTTCCTGATGGTTGCCTGTGCAAGGCAAGGAGATATGGTGCGGCGGGGTCATGAGGGGGCAATGCCGCCGCCACTCGCGCGGGCTCTTCCAACTCAGGAAAAGAGCCCTGCCGATCCCACCGGCAATGTAAAAGAAATCCAGGTGGTGGAGCATCAGACGGTGCAACAGTCCACGGGTTTTCGCGCGACACCGGCAGTTCCCGTGACCTCGGAGCCGACCCCGCCGGTGCTCCGTAAAACCAAGGCTTTGCCGGAAGGCCCCAAAGCCACCGTCAACTTCGAGGGATTGCCTCTTCCTTCATTCATTAATGCCATATACGGGGATATCTTGAAAGTGTCTTTCGAGATCGACTCCTCGCTGCAGACCAAGAGAGACCTGGTTTCCTTGCGTGCCCAGGAGCCGATGGCTCCGGAAGAAATCGACCGTCTAGCTCGACAGGTCCTGTCGAACTATGGTGTTGCGGTAAACCGTCAGGGAGCTGTAACGCGGTTCCTGTTGAGCAAAACGGCCGCCGCCGGCGAGCCGCCTTTGCTCGTGAGCGGACGGACCCTTCCCGAAGTACCGGTCTCTCATCGCCCGATCTTTCAACTGGTGCCCCTCAAGGCGGTGCGAAACACCAACGTGACCGGATGGCTAAAGCAGGCATACAAGGGGCAGCCAATGGAAATCTTTGAAGATCCCGAGCGAAACGCCATACTGCTCATGGGGCCTCCCGACCTGTTGGAACAGGCGCTGGAGGCAGCTCGTTTACTGGACCAGCCTTACATGCGAGGTACTCGAAGCATCCGTATCGAACCGGTTTTCATGAGCGCGGGGGAGTTGGCGGATATTCTGGTGAACGCATTGAACGCCGAAGGATATTCGGCCAGTACGAAGGGACCTTTCGGCAGCATACTGGTGTTGCCGATAAACTCGGTAAATGCGGTCCTTGCCTTCGCGGCGGACGATACTATCCTGGGACATATCAGACAGTGGGCTGCATCCCTGGATAAGCCCGGCCGTGGTCAGGCTTCGGGTACGCGGGTTTTCTATTACCTGGTGAAGAATACCTCCGCGGCCGATATCGCCAAGGTTCTGGATAAGATGGTTTCGTCAACGGATTTCATCGGCAAAGGTTCAGCCGGCAACCAGCACCAGCCCTCCGATTTGGTGGCGGCCGGGGTGCAGGGGGCTGCGCCGATGCAGGCGCAGGCCTTGCCCAAATCTGACACATCTCGCAGACTGGTTGTGGACGAAAGCCGAAACGGCCTGATTTTTCAGGGCGAAACAAGTGAGTGGGAAACCTTGCTGGCCGTGATCAACGAGATGGACCGGCCGACAAGAATGGTACTGATCGAGGTTACAGTGGCGGAGGTCACCTTGACCGATAAGGATGAAGTCGGAATAGAGTGGCTGATCAAGGACGTGAACATCGGAAATGTAGTTACCAACGTTGCGACCAATGGAGCCCTCGGACTGGGGACGCAGGGCCTGACTTTCAAGCTCGACAATGCCGGGCAGACACAGGCGGCCCTCAATGCTTTCGCTTCCAGGGACAAGGTGAAGATCCTTTCCTGCCCGCGCGTGATGGTAAAAAGCGGAGGGGAGGCGAAGATCGACGTGGGAACGGAAGTCCCCATCGTAACGAGCCAAAGTACCTCCTCGGAGGTCACGACTAATGGGACAAGCGGTATTTTGCAGCAGATTCAGTATCGAAAAACAGGGGCGTTGCTCACCGTAAAGCCCGTGATTCACTCGGGCAACCGAATCGATCTCGATGTTACGCAGGAAGTGAGTGAGGTTCAGCCCAACAGCAGCTCCGATCTGCCCAGCCCCAATATTTTCTCGAGGAAGATCACGACAACCCTGAGCCTGCAGGATGGTGGGTCCGTCCTGTTGGGTGGGTTGATTTCCTCTTCAAGCGACACCGGCCGGTCAGGCGTGCCCGGTTTGCAAAGTATTCCCCTCCTTGGACATCTGTTCAGCGTGGATAAGAAAAGCGGGGGGCGTACGGAAATGCTGATGCTGATTATGCCGTACGTGATCAGCAGCAATGAAGAAGCTCTTGCTATTACCGAGTCTTTGAGAGAGCAGTTTCCCAATGCGATGTCGCAAGAAATCTCCCCCGGGAAGAAGGTAAAATAGACGTTATAGGGCTGTTCAGTCAGCCGTAGGCTTGGGTAAGGCTCAAATAAGGTAACACTTATCGGTTGGTGGTGGAGCGAGTGTTACCCGAAACAGGATGTTTCCGAGCCATGCCTGTGCGCTCAACACCCGCAGCCCCCCTGAAGGACCGTTATCGATGCCGATGCCGGCAAATTTTGGGCTAGGGATTCAGGGAGTTAGCAAAAAATGACTTGACAACGGGGGGTGAAGAATGTACGAGTGTATCCAAATGAATGAGTCTTCGTTAATGAGTGCTCGATGCGAAACAATTATTGTTATTAAAACAGGTGCAAGTCGCATTTGGATGCCCGGATTGAGTAGGTCTGGGGGTGCGGAGGGGATATACGGGGGCCTCGGCTTGGCCGGCTTGTTGGTGTCAGTAAGTGAGGCCGTGTGCAAGCGCGGGTTTCCGGGCGAATAATGAAGGAGGAATAACAGTTTGGGAGAAAGGGGGGATGTCGCGGGGCCTGTGCGGTGGATATGGTGACTTAGAAAGTAGTTGGGTTTTTGGAAAAATGTTAACAAATTGTGGAATTGGAGAAGAAGAATGAAGAAATCGATTATTTCCTTAACGAGCGCGCTGTTTTTTGCCGTAGGACTATCGATGACGTCAGCAGCTCCTGTGAGCGCTGCAGTAGATCTTGATGCGGCCACCCCTGGCACGCAGACTTTCGTCAAGGAGCTGGTGATGGTTTCGCCGGCTACTTTCACCGATTTGATCAATACTGCCAACGCCGATCCGGTGGTTAAGCCCCTGAACGCTACCGTTCTGCTGGGGTTTTCCGTTGCAGCGGGTAGCACGAAATATGTCCGCTTCGACCTGTCAGGGGGAGCTACCTTTCAAACACTACCGGTGCTCACGGGTATATTAAATAATTATTCCCAGGGTGGGTTGGGCTTCGGCTTTGTCATTTTCGAAATAAACGCGGGTGGGGCGACGGTTCCGCCTACCACGCCTCTCGTGTTGCAGGGCGATACATACCGGGTAGTTAGCAACTCTGCAACGGTTAACATGACTTACCATCTGTATACTTCCGCTTCCGACGCGGTGAACAATGTGGTTGCGAATGCGTTGAAGTCGAAGGAAAACGTACCGTTCATCAATTATGCAAGCGGTATGGTGGAGACTTTCACGCCTGTTGTTACGGAAAAGATCGATGCCGTTACAGGTTCCTTGACGTTCGCTACACAGATGGCCGCAGTTGGCGATTATCTGCATACGCTCCTCGGCGATGTAACTATCGGCGTAAATACGAGCGCGCGCGTTCCCTCGACCGGTTTGCTCCTTACCTCGGCGACAATCAATACTTTGGTTGGTACCGATGCTAACCTGCAGATAACCGGTGACTTTAGTGCGGTAGCCCCGAACGGCGTCTATTTGAGCACCGACGGTTGTGCGACCGGCACTCCCGCTACTACCATGAATGTTGCCAAGACTCTTGCCACGTTCGTACTTGGGCAGAACCCACTCAATGGTACGGCCTCGTCTGTTTCTCCTGCTACGCAGATTTGTTTTAACGTGACTGGTACCATAGAAATCAAGGTTGGAGACTACAAAGCCTTCTATGATACCGGTGCTACCGGCTCGTTGGGCACCTACGCCGCTGATTGGCCGTCCACCGGTTCCCCCGGCACTATCATTTCAAGTCTGTCGAAGAATTCAAAGGCATTGCAGTCGCCGTGGTTCAGTACTTATACCAATGGCGCTACTACTCGTTTCCTGATTACCAATATGGGTAACAACGCCGTGGACTTTGGAGTTAAGGTATATACCGAGCCGGGCGCGACGGGTGTCGTGAATCTCGTGAATGGCAAGGGGACGATCCCTGCGAATTCGATGAAGGTTTACGATGCGACGCAGTTGATTACGCTCACCGGTCAAACCAGGGCAAGCATTGTATTTGAATTCTACGGAGTTGCCAGCACGATTCAGGGTGCCTTCCAGTACTACAACCTGACGACGGGCCTGATGTCGACTGTAACTATGACGCAGCCGAATGCCGACTACACTCCGACTGACATCATGAACAGCATTAGCGGTGTCAAGACGGTTGTTGACACGATCAACACCAACAACCCCGGCATCTAATTACCGTACCGGCAAGTAAGTGATGCTAGTGTTATAAGCTAAATAACGAACAACAAATGAGAGAGGGGCCCACGCTCCTCTCTCATTTGTTGGATACATTGATGCTGCTTGCAGATTGTCCTGCATGCAGGCGTGATCAGATTGGCAGGTGGCTTCAGGACCTCGTTGCAACCGAAGTATCCTCCAGATCATATCATTCAGGCTCACACCTTACCTTTGTTACCCGATCATCCGATGTAAATCGATGTTTCTCATAAGCTGCGGGCAAGAAACAGTTGTCCGGGCAGATTGTCTGTTTGTCATTTTCCCTGGCATCCTTCCTTCGGGAATCAACACTCTCGTCATTCCCGCCAAGAAAACGGGAATTACGGGGGATTACTGGATCATCTCCGGAGAAAAGGTGTAAGCCGCTATTGAGCTGTTATGAAGGATGCCCACTTTCTGTCATGAAGTCCAGAGGTTAAACAATGACCATTAGAAAAAGCTTCCTGGTATTTGGCTCGCCTCTCATTGAGCAGCCCGAGGTTGATGAAGTAACCGATTCGTTGAAATCCGGCTGGCTTGGCACCGGTCCGAAGGTTGCGCAGTTCGAGCGTGATTTTGCGGCTTACAAGGGGGCGGCTCACGCTGCGGCGCTGAACTCCTGCACGGCGGCGCTGCATCTGAGCATCCTTGCGGCCGGCATCGGTCCCGGCGATGAAGTGATCACCACGCCCTTGACGTTTTGCGCAACGGTGAACGCCATCATTCACGCGGGAGCCACTCCTGTTCTGGCAGATGTCGATGCCTCGACGATGAATATCGATCCCAAGCGGATCGAAGCATGTATCACAGAGAGGACGCGGGCCATCCTTCCGGTGCATTTTGCCGGGCGTCCGTGCGATATGGACGGCATTTCAGACGTAGCCGGCCGACGGGACCTCAAGATCATCGAGGACTGCGCGCATGCCATTGAAACAGAATACAAAGGCCGAAAGGCGGGGACCTTCGGAGACTTCGGCTGCTTCAGCTTCTATGTGACGAAAAACATCGTGACCGGTGAAGGAGGAATGGTTCTGAGCCGGCGTGATGAAGATATTGCACGGATCAAGATGCTCGGCCTGCACGGTATGAGCAAGGATGCGTGGAATCGCTTCGGAGACGAGGGCTACAAACACTACTACGTTTTAGAATGCGGTTATAAGTACAACATGATGGATATGCAGGCTGCCCTCGGCATTCATCAACTGAAGCGCATCGAGCACTACTGGCAACGGCGCAAAGAGATCTGGCAGCAATATAACGAGGCCTTTGCATCTCTCCCGATCCAGATGCCGGCGCCTCCCGAGCCGGAAACCAGGCATGCCTATCATCTCTATACGGTGCTGGTGGATGAAGCGAGAACGGGCATAAGCCGTGATTCGTTCCTTTCGGCCATGACTGCCGCCAACATCGGAGTCGGCGTCCACTACCTGAGCATCCCCGAGCATCCGTATTACAAGGAGCGGTTCGGCTGGAGGCTCGATGATTTTCCCAATGCTTTGCGCATCGGCAGGCAGACGGTCAGTCTGCCGTTATCGGCCAAGCTGACGGATAGGGATGTCCTTGATGTGATCGATGCGGTCAGGGGCATAATCGAAAAGGCTGGAGGAAAGTGAAACTGTTTTCTTAGCCAGGTTGACCGATGTAAAGATGGAGGATATAATCACTACCATTAATTGAGTCATTGAAAATATCTGTAAGCGGCGAGGATAACCGGATATGATAAAAATAGCTCTGACACTCCGTTTCAAGGGGCGCCGGGATTATCTGCATGGAACCGATTTCTACAATGCGCTTTGCGATCACCTGCCGGAAGCCCTTCAATCTCCCCCTCGTCCTCCCTTTCGGATGATCATACATAAATTCGCTAGAAATCAATGTGATTTGCTCGTTTCTGACGGGAGCTCGATAACCGGCAGGCCAGAAGGGCATGTGGCCGAGCTTGCCTGCACCAGTGAAGCGGGCAAGGTGGTCGGGTGGCTCGTGGAAACGGATCGCCCCGTGGAGGGCCGCTATGCCTACGACGAAGAGCTGATCGAATCCTCTTCGGTTATCGAGGGGGACACCATTGCCTTTGCCGGGGAAAGCGGGTATACACCCATCGAGGTAGCTGTTGCGCTGGCAAGATACCTGCATTACACGCTTTATCCCACCAACGACAAATGGATCTTCACCCGCCTTGATCTCACCCGGTTCTTTCGCGCCGAGGATGCGCGATTCATGAGAATTCGGGTCGAGCACAATTTCAACAATAAAATAACCAAGTCAGTTATCGAAGCGCACGATGAAGTCGTCGGGCGCATTTACTTTTCCACGGTGAAGCCATGATTGTCCTACAAGGTATTGCAAGCTATGTTCCCGAAAACTGTCAATCGAATCTTGAGAAGCAAGAGCTTTTCGGAGTGGACGAAAATTTTCTGATCAACAAGGTCGGCGTTGAGTGCAGGGCGCTCAAGGCAAAAGATGAAGAGACCTCCGATATGTGCGTTAAGGCTTATCGGGCGCTCGAAAAGAAAACGCGAGCTTCCCTGGAAGACATCGAATGCCTTATCGTCTGTACGCAGAATCCCGACGGAGGGGGCATCCCCCACACCTCGGCCGTGGTGCACGGCAAGCTCGATGCGCCGCAGTCCTGCGCATCCTTTGATATTTCACTGGGATGCTCCGGATACGTCTATGGGCTCTCCATCGCGGCATCTTTCATGCTAGCGAACGGAATGAAAAAGGGACTTCTCTTCACGGCGGACCCGTATTCCAAGATCATCGATCCCGCGGACAAAAACACCGTGCTTCTCTTCGGCGATGCCGCCAGCGTGACGCTTCTCGGGGAAGCGACCGAGGAGAGCCCGATGGCCTGGAAACCGAAGGGCTTTCGGTTCGCAAGCCGCGGGAAAGACGGCCAGGCGCTGCACAATACCAACGGCGAGCTTTTTATGAACGGCCGGGCCATTTTCAACTTCGCGGCAACGGTCGTGCCGGCTCAGGTCGAGGAGCTCCTCGTATCGCAAGGCCTCACCCAGGCGGACATCGATCTTTTCGTTTTCCATCAGGGAAGCAAGTACATCATCGATACATTGCGAAAGCGCATGCATCTGCCCCCGGAAAAGGTCCCGTCCAACCTGTTGAGGCTGGGCAACACCGTCTCCTCCTCCCTGCCCATTCTGCTGGAGGAGATTTTGGAAAAGCGGGAGCTTAGAAGGATTTTGCTGAGCGGTTTCGGCGTCGGCCTCTCGTGGGCGTCGTGCTTGTTGGAAAGGTAAACGGGAAAGGAAGAGAATATTATGGCGGACATTCGGAATGAGGTGATTGATATCATTAATAAAGTATGCGATACCCTGCAACTGGAGCCCGAGCATTATTCCATGCCTCTGCGCGATGTGGGGGTGGATTCACTGGACCTTTCGAGCATCCTTCTGGAACTGGAAGAACATTTCAACATTGGAATTCCCGAAGACGACGTCGAAAAGCTCGCGACCATCGACAGAATTGTTGAATATGTGACCGTCCAAAAGGGACGGGAGTAGCGAGATGGGGGAGCTTTTTAAATTTTTCCTCTTCTTGCCGCTCAATATGTTTCAGATGTTCGTCTGCTATTTGCCGGGGCAGGCAGGCGTTCTGCTGAGGCGCTATTATTATGGGAGGCGCTTTCGCAAATGCGGCAAGGACTTGTGGATCGGAACCAATGTTCAGATCAGCGATCCGTCACGGATCGAGGTCGGTGACGACGTCAAGATCCGTGAAAACGTGATCCTTCACACGGGGGGCTGGCACCGGAGGTCCGACGATCTGCGGGAGTTCATCGAGCTCACCTCCTACAAGGGCCGAGAAAAGGGGCTGGTGACCTTGGGCGACCATTGCCGCATCGCTTTCGGTGCAGTCATTCTGGGATACGGAGGCGTCAGGATCGGTGAAAAGTGCGGCGTCGGTCCCGGGGCGGTCATTCTTTCCGAATCCTTTCACCACAAGGGCAAGGACGAATCACGGATCTACAAGTATTCTCAGGGAGCACTCCCTGAAGAGCAGTGCGTGATCCAGGGTTTTGTTGAATTCAAGGACGGAGCGGGCGTTGCCTCGCATGTGATCGTGCTTCCGGGCGCTACCCTTGGCCGAGACGCCTGGGTGGCACCCAAGAGCGTCGTGAGAATGAGAGGAAAGATCGAAGACAACACCATTGCCAAAGGAGACCCGGCCGTGACGATTTTCAGGCGACGGTATCCCAAAGAGTAATTCCCTGATGCACACAGTAAACGTGAACGGTAAGCCACCCTTCGCTTGAAAGGAAATTCCAGATGACCATTAGGAAATCCGCTGTCTCGGGTGTCCGGTGGACCGCCATATCAAGCGTTTGTATCTCAGTCCTGCAATATATGCAGGTGATCGTTCTTGCACGTCTGCTCGTGCCGCAGGATTTCGGCATCATGGCGATGATCATGGTAGTTTTGGGCTTCGCACAGGCCTATGCAGATATGGGCATCAGCAAAGCGATCATTCATCGGCAGGATACAACAAGACTGCAGCTCTCGTCGCTCTATTGGCTGAACATCGCGGCCGGTATTTTAGTGACGGGCATGATTCTGGCCATTTCGCCGCTCGTTGCGCAGTTTTATGGTGAGCCGCGCCTTGAGGAATTCATGCCGATAACGGCCCTCGTCTTTCTGATCACCCCTGTGGGGCAGCAGTTTCAGACCCTGCTGCAAAAAGAGCTGCGCTTTCGCGTCCTCTCGTTTATCGAAGCCGGCTCCACTGCACTCGGGGTCATCGTTGCCGTTTCCACGGCTTTTGCCGGTGCCGGTGTCTACGCTCTCATCTGGGGGCAGTTGAGCACCGCCCTCGCCAAGTCGGTCTTCCTGGCGGGCATCGGGTGGCGGGAATGGCGTCCGGCTTTCAGGTTCAACCGCGGGGATCTCAAGGGATACATCGGCTTCGGCCTCTACCAGATGGGAGACAGCAGCGTCAACTATTTCAATAGCCAGGTGGACAAACTACTCATCGGACGCCTCCTCGGCTCGGAGGTGCTCGGGTATTATCAGTTGGCGTGGAACCTGATCATTCAGCCCATTTCCAAGATCAATCCTATTCTGACCCAGGTGGCCTTTCCGATCTTTGCCAAGATCCAGTTGGACAATGAACGTCTCAAACGAGGGTATATTTTGCTTCTCCGGCTGCTCTCATTCATCAACTTCCCGCTTCTGATCGGGATGGCGGCAGTGGCTCCACTGCTCGTGCCTCTGGTTTTCGGGGAACGATGGCTTCCCTCCGTGCCCCTGGTCCAGGTGTTGGCTCTGGTTGCCGTGTCGCGTGCCAAGGGCAATCCTCTGGGCTCGCTTCAATTGGCCAAGGGACGGGCTGACATGGCGTTCAAGTGGAATGCGATGCTGCTGTTAACCCAACTGCCGGGTGTCTATCTGGGAGCCCGATGGGGCGGGGCGGTCGGTGTGGCCATAGCACTCTTGATCTTGCAGGCTCTCTATTCCCTTTTCGGATATTCGTTTTTACTTCGCAACCTCCTGGGACCCTGCCTCAAAGAGTATCTGATGAGCATGCTGCCGGCGCTGGGCTGTTCGGCTCTGATGGCCGTCACGGTTTCCTTCATCCCTCAGTTGATGAAAGCACACTCCTGGCCCATATTGATCATCCAGGTTCTGAGCGGCGGCCTGTTGTATCTGGCATTGAACCTGGCTTTTCAACGCCGACAGATGCAGGAAATGAAATCGCTGGTAATCGGGAGATAATTCTTAGGGTGTACAGTGAGGCACGGCGTGAGGCGCCGGTTTAACGACGTATCGGGAGAGATATGAAAGCGGTTGAAAAGAAAACGGTCGTCCATGATGTCGGGGTGTGGCTTCCCCGCACGAAAACATGGCTCTATCGCGTGGTGACGCAGATTGCCGATCGGTGGACGCCTTGGGTAGTTGCCAACCGAACGGCCAATGTGGAGGAGTTTCCTTTTGAAAACGTCTTTTCGCTTCGGGACCGCTACGGTTATGCCAGGTGGTTTGTCGAAATGGTGCTGTGTCGGCTGGAAGTGACCCGCCAGTCCATATCCATAGCCAGATTCATGTCGAGCTTGAAGCCTGAGATCGTCCATTCCCATTTCGGCCAGACCGGTTGGCAGAACATGAACCTGGTGAAGGCCATCGGTGCCAGGCATGTGGTGAGCTTCTATGGATACGACGTGACGATGGTGCCGCGAAACAGTCGCCTGTGGCAAGAGAGATACCTGGATATGTTCCGGCATGTGGATGCCGTGCTGTGCGAGGGACCGCATATGGCCTCGGCCATCCGCAATCTCGGCTGTCCGGCGGACAAGCTCCATGTCTATCACCTCGGTGTAGATCTGGATCGTATCCCCTTCAGGGCTCCAACCTGGAAGGAAGGCAGCCCCTTGCGCGTGCTCATGGCAGCGACGTTCACCGAGAAGAAAGGCATTCCCTACGGGCTGGCCGCCGTGGCAAAGCTGCGAAGGCAGCGTCCGGATCTTTCCATACGGGTCACGCTGGTGGGCGGTGGGTCCAGGGAGAAAGGGGACTTGAATGAGGCCCGGGTTGTCCAGGAGGTCATTGGAAAAGAGAGCCTGGGAGATATCATTTCCATGCCCGGTTTCCTTTCTCACCAGGAACTGTTAAAGCTTGCCCAAACGCACGATGTTTTCCTGTCACCCAGCGTGGTGGCGAAAAACGGCGATACGGAAGGAGGTGCGCCCGTGGGCCTCATTGAAATGGCGGCTGCCGGGCTCATTGTGGCTTCGACGAGCCATTGTGATATTCCTCATGTCTTGGGCTCTGAAAATGAACGATTGTTGGTGGGGGAACGGGATGTGGACGGGCTGGTCAGGGTGTTGGACGAGTTGACTGGAAATCCACGGCAATGGGTCACCATTGCAGAGAAAAACCGAGCCCACATCGAAAAAGAGTTCAATATAAGAGCCCAGGGGCCTCTGTTGGCCGAAATATATGAAAAGGTGCTTCGCAACGGGGCTGAGTCATAACTCCTATTCTATCAGTTCTAAGGATCTGTTCTTGCTAAAAGGAACCGATATTCGCTTCTATCCGATGTGGTGGATTTTGTTTACTCTGGCCTTCTGCATCGTGATTATCCCAAAGAAGACTGTGGGCTCAATCGCTGTCGGCCTGGATGACCTCATCTGTCTGGCCTTGCTGCCGTTCGTTTTGTGGTTTCTGCTCTCGGAATCCTGGTTGTTCAAAGGCTGGCGTCTCGGCCTTTTGTGCATATGGCTTATGATTGTCTTTACCGGAATAGTATACGGACTTCTGGGATCGGCGTATTACCTGGAGCAGTTGACCATCCCTACTGAAATGTGGCAGTATATGAAGCGGCTGATCTTCTTCTACTTTACACTTTACCTGGCATGGAACAGGAAGATCTCTTCAGAGCGGTTCTACTCTGTACTCGTCGTCGTAGTAGTGGTTGCTGCATTAATGGGAATCATACAGGTGCTACCTGGAAGCGCGGGGAGGACTTTAGCCAATGTCTATGCAAGAACGGACGTCGTGAAGTCAAAATTACTCGATAGATCCTTTTTCCTGGCTAGAAATTATGGAATTGCCGGCCATTCGATAGCCTGGGGAGGGTTCTCGGCCTTCTCTGTCGCCATTGCCGCCTCATGCCTTGCAGCCGGCAGGCAGTATACGAAGGATTTGAAGCTTTTCACGCGATTGTTGATATGGTCCCTTTTATTGATGTCGCTTTTTAACGTCGTTCTTTCAGGATCGAAAGCGTCTATACTCTCCCTTCTAGTGATCCTTACAGTCATTTTATCCGACACAATATACAGAAACCGCCGCAATATCCGGTTCATGGTCAAGCTCTCGATAATGATGGGCACATTTGTGTCGCTAACGGCCTATTTCCTGATGAGTCGGCTCGCTTATCTGATGTACAGGGTTATGTCACTTCTGGAAACGAGAGGTGGCGGTCGGCTCGAACAGGTCAACATGGCGCTGGCGCTTGTCAATGACTGGTTTTCACCATTCTTCGGGGTTGGGAATGTTTACCAGAGAGCTATGGCCACTTCTTTCGGTACCGAAGTCGAGCCTGTCTTTCTCTTTGTCAATTATGGACTGGTCGGAGTTTTGCTGCGCTATGGCTTGCTGGCGATTGTGTTGATGATCTCCTGGCGCCTCGTGGCAAGGAGTACCGGAGCAGACCGCATTCTGGCGATGGCGGCAGTCTCGTCTATCTTGGGATATGCTTTTTTTTCTCTCGGATATTTCTTTTTTCAAGAAATTTACGTGGGACTGCTACCCTGGTTGCTTTACGGCTGGGTCGTGGGGCGCTACTTCCGGCAGAGCCGCGACAGGCAGATTGGGTTGGCTTAATGAAACGCGTCGTTCACCTTTCATCCGTTCACCCTGCCTTTGACGTCCGCATTTTCCACAAGGAATGCAGGAGTCTTTCAGAAGCGGGCTATGAAGTCCACCTTGTCATCCAGGCCGAACGGGACAGCGTGCGGGACGGGGTGTACATCCATGCCCTGAAGAAGCCGAAGAACCGTATGATGCGCATGACCCGCACCGTATGGGAAGCCTTCGGAAAAGCGCGGAGTCTGAAGGGCGATATCTACCATTTTCATGATCCCGAGCTGTTGCCGGTGGGCTTTCTTCTTCAGGCTCTGGGCGAGCGGGTTGTTTTCGATGTCCATGAGAATATTTCCGCTCAGATCCTGGACAAGTACTGGCTGCGTTACCCGAGACTCATCGGCGCGGTATATTCATGGCTCGAACGGCTGTTTATACGGCGAGGAATGCAGGTTGTACTCGCCGAGAAATCCTACCGTGAGCATTACGCCGGGATCAGTCCCGATTGTTTGACTCTGCTCAACTATCCTCGGGCTCCTCAACAGCCCATCGTCCCTTACGAGGACCGGACCGATTCCATCATCTATGTCGGAGTGATCGGGCCCATTCGCGGCTTGGACCAGATACTCGAAGCCCTGGCCATCTTAAGGAAAAAGGGACTATCGCCTCGCTTCGATTGTGTCGGGTCTTTTTACAGCCTCGATTATGAGAAGAGCTCACGGGAAAAGGTCAAGCGCCTGGGCCTGGGAGACATGGTTTGCTTCCATGGCTGGCGCGACAACAAGGAGGCCTTGCAACTGATGGGGCGGTCGAAGATAGGGCTGAGCATCATGCTGCCGATTCCCAACTACATAGAATCCTACTCCACGAAAATTTTTGAATACATGGCTTTGGAGATCCCTTTTGTAGTTTCGGATTTTCCAATTTACAGGGACATCATTTCCTATGCGGGTAAGTGCGGAATCCCCGTGGACCCGCTCAATCCGCAAGCCATAGCGGATTCCATGGAATACCTGCTGACCCATCCCGACGAGGCCGCGCGAATGGGTCAAAGGGGCCGACGGGCCATCGAGAGCAAATACAACTGGCACGTTGAGGAGAAAAAACTTCTGGCGCTCTATGCCCGACTTTTGAAAACCTGAGCGCAACGACACTAGACACCCTTCGACGGAGATCATTGATTAAAGATGAATATATGGGTAATCCAGGATGGCGAGCCGCTTCCGGGAATAGACGGGGACACGCGTGAGTGGCGGACCGCTATGCTGTCGAAAGCATTGGTCGCCCGTGGGCACCAGGTGACGTGGTGGGCTTCGACTTTCGACCACGCTCGAAAACGACATCGCTTTGCCGGTCCTCACATTGTGGACCTTCAGCAGGGTTTGCGGGTCAGGCTTTTGCACGGCCCGGGATACCGGCACAACAAATCTCCAAGGCGGCTATGGCACAATCGTGTTCTGGCGCGCGCCTTTGGCCGTGAGTCTGTTACCTGTCCCAAGCCGGATCTGATTTTTTCCTCTTTGCCGACACTCGAGCTTGCCGAACAAGCGGTGGGCTATGGGCAAAAGGCCCGTATTCCCGTCTTGATCGATACTCGAGATGAATGGCCCGACCTCTATCTGGCGGCGTTCCCGCAAAGACTGCGTGGACTGGCCCGCCTGGCCCTGATTCCCGAATTCCGAAGGGCTAAAAGGGTGTTCAGCGCAGCTACCGGCATCACCGCGGTTTCCAATACTTACCTTGACTGGGCTCTAAACTATGCCGGGAGAGGCCGCGGAAGCACCGATGGGATGTTTCCTTTGGGGTATCATCATCTTCCGCCAATTAATCCAGCGGATCTCCAGAGCTCGAAAAAGAAGTATGGTATACGCTCCGATGCCTTGATCTTGACCTTTGTAGGGATATTCGGGAGCTCCTATGATCTCGAAACGGTCATCGACTCTGCCAGGGTACTGCACGCGGAAGGAGATTCAGCGATCCGGATCGTCATGGTGGGCGACGGGGACCAGGGCTCACGCTTGCGCGAGATGGCGCAAGGGCTATCCAACGTGATTTTTACCGGCTGGGTGGGACAGAGCGATATGGCTCCATTGTTGCGGATGTCTTCGGTGGGTTTGGCGGCCTACACCGGCGAAGCGCTGCAGTCTTTGCCCAACAAGCCTTTTGAATTTATGGCCGCTGGATTGCCGATCCTCTCTTCTCTGAGTGGCGAGCTCGAGGTATTGATTCGCGATGAACGGATCGGGCTGCACTACAGGGCAGGTGATAAGGCATCCTTGATCAGTAAGATCCGTTGGCTCGCAGCTAACCCGGATGCGCGAAGAGAGATGGGGGTGAGGGCACACAAACTGTTCGAAGAGAGGTTCAGCTCGGAGATCGTCTATCCCCGACTTATCGATCATCTGGAAAAGACGGTAAAAAATTATACACTTCTTTAGAAATCAGGAATCAGCCATGAATGAAAAACCACCTTATCGTGCTGGTCTCGAGGCGGGAGGAGCCCCACTTATGTGGGAGCGTGCCTTGCAGGATGTGCTACCTGGATTGCGAAAGCTGGTGCCCAAAGGGAGCCGTGTTCTTGAGATCGGGTATGGTGACGGCCTGTTGAGCTGCTGTTTGTGTCTCGATTTAGGCTGGAATATAGTTGGCCTGGAAGTGAGTCGGGAGGCGTGTGCCAAAGCTGTTGAGCATGCAAAGCGGTTCGAAGTCGATGATTGCGTCGAGTTTCACTGTTGTGATCCTGAGAAGACCAGAAAACACCAGGGCCAGTATGACGCCGTTTTTATAAAGACAGTTCTATACTCCTCGCAAACGCTATCGGAATATGCGGACTGGCTCGACTGGATCTTTTCCGTCCTTCGACCGGGTGGGGTATTGATCAACTTCGAGACGGGAAGGGCCAACCGGTTGACCCAGTGCTACCGTCGAATGCGTCGGCGGAGCTACACGAGCCTCTGTCTTTACACCGGCAAGGCTGAAGCTTTGTACGATGAGCGCTTCGAAATCATTGACCGCCGATACTACGGAGGCTGGAGCCAGTTTATGGCGCCGTGCCCGCCACTTTATTCCCTGGCTTCCCGAATCGAGGAGGCGATCAGGCCTTGCGACGCGGATAACTCGTTTATCGTGTCGATCATCGCACGGCGGCCAATGGAAACATGATAGTCGATCAATCCTGACAAATGCAAGCGCTCAGCGGTCAGGATACAGTCGGATCAGTTGCATGGAATGGGCATTCTCATAGCGGTCCTGTTTTTTTGAAAGTCTAACGTTACCGACTTCTTGTTTCACGTTGATAAATTGTCAGTTGTGAATTGTCCGCTAAACATAAAAAATCACAACTTCTAGACTTATGCGACGTAAGCGCTTATACTGAGAGCATGAACCTATCATATTTGGATAATGCAATGAAACGTCTATTTGATCTAATCTTGTCCGTGGCAGGCTTGCTGATTCTGACCCCTTTTTTGTTGTGGATAGCATGGCGCATTAAATCCGGGGATGGTGCCCCGGTCTTCTATCGCGGCGCACGGGTAGGCCTTGGTGGAAAGCCTTTTCGGATTTTCAAGTTTCGTACCATGGTGGTCGATGCCGAAAAAATGGGCGTTTCCTCGACCGTAAATGAAGATCCCCGCATTACGCCCATCGGGCGGTTTTTAAGACGGCATAAGCTCGATGAGCTGCCCCAGCTCATAAACGTCCTCTTGGGCGATATGAGCTTTGTAGGTCCCAGGCCCGAAGTGAAACGCTTCACGGACCTGTATACCCAAGAGGAACAAGCCGTCTTGACGGTCCGTCCGGGGATTACCGACTGGGCCTCGATCTGGAATTGTGACGAGGGCGCACTTCTTGCCGGGTCTGACGATCCGGACCAGGCCTACCTGGAGCTCATTCGCCCCACCAAGCTCAAGCTACAATTGAAGTATGTCCGGGAGCAGTCGATCTTTACCGATTTGAAGATCATTTTACTTACTGTACTGGCCGTGATCAGGCCACAAAGCCGGAAGGTAGTGGCAATAAGGAAGATTCTAAGCGCTTAGCTTCCGTAAGAAGCCTTTCTTTCCCGGCGGGAGACCAGGGGATGTGTACTTTGTCCCCGCAGTGTGGGTCTATAAACGACAAATTCGATCCAGGAGGTTTAGATGGAGCATTCAAGGTCGCTATTGGAGGGTTTTTATCGAGCCATGGTTCGAATACGGGCATGTGAAGAAAGCCTTGTGGAGCCCATTCAAGACCGGGACGTGCGGTGTCCCTGTCATCTCTATTCCGGCCAGGAGGCAGTTGCCGCCGGGATTTGCGCCGCTTTGGACGACCAGGACTATATCTTCGGCAATCATCGCTCCCACGGTCATTACTTGGCCAAGGGCTGCGATATGTCGGAGCTGGTTGCTGAAATCTACGGCTGTGAAGCCGGTTGCTCCCTGGGCCGTGGAGGCTCCATGCACCTCATCGATCCTCAAAAAGGAATGCTTGGGGCGGCTCCCATCGTGGCGGGCACGATTTCTCTTGCCATGGGAGCGGCTCTGGCGGCTTCGATTCGAGGCGATAACCGGGTCGCAGTGACCTTCTTTGGAGATGGTGCGACAGGGGAAGGCGTCTTGTATGAGTGCTTGAATTTTGCGGCGCTCAAGAAGCTTCCCATGGTGTTCATTTGTGAGAACAATTTTTACGCTACCCATATGCCGGTTCGTGAATGCCGGGTGGAGAACAGCATCTATAGGGTTGGAGAGCCCTTCTGTATGCCAAGCTATTCAATTGACGGCAACGATGTGCTGAGTGTCTATGAGACGGGCAAAATGGCTGTCGACCGATGCAGGAAAGGCGAGGGACCGGTTTTTATCGAGTGCCAGACCTATCGTTTCCGTGGGCACGTGGGCCCTGATGACAACATTCAGGGTTGTCATACGGATATCCGGCCCAGAGAAGAGGTGGATAGCTGGCTTCAAAAAGATCCCATCAAACGTTTTGAGCACTATCTGCTGAGCAATAAGCTCATCGAGAAGAGGGTACTCGATACCATCGAACAGGAAGCCCAAGAGGAAGTCGCCCGGGCACATCGCTTCGCAAAGAGCAGTCCGCATCCGGACAGAAAGGATCTATGCGCCTATGTCTTCAAATAGGAAGCTCCAGTATAGTCTGGCCATTAACGAAGCCTTGCACCTGATGATGGCGGCGGACCCGGCGGCCTTTTTGATCGGTCAGGGAGTCAATAGCCCCTGGTATGTTGGAAATGCCGCACAAGGCTTGCTCGAGAGGTTCGGCGAAAAGCGTGTGATCGATACTCCCGTATCGGAAAACGGTATTACCGGTGCGGCCGTGGGAGCGGCGATTGCCGGAATGAGGCCCGTGGTGGTTCATCCAAGGATGGATTTTATGCTCTATGCCATGGATCCCATCATCAACGAGGCGGCCAACTGGTATTATATGAACGGCGGCAAGGTTTCGGTACCGATCGTCATCTGGGGAATAGTCAACCGTGGAGGCGAGCAGGCAGCCCAGCATTCACAGGCACTGCACGCCATGTTCGCCCATGTACCGGGTCTGAAAGTGGTGATGCCTTCCACTGCTTATGATGCAAAGGGATTGATGATAGCTGCCATCAAAGACCCCAACCCGGTTGTTTTCGTCGATGACCGGTGGCTCCATCGAACCGAAGATGTAGTCCCCGAAGGGATCTACGAGGTGGAAATCGGGAAAGGGATTATCCGAAAGGAAGGCAAGGACCTCACCTTGGTGGCTACGTCCTACATGGCCCACGAATCCATGAAGGCCGTGGATGAGCTGGCCGGCGAGGACATCAGCGTGGAGCTGATCGATCTTCGAACGGTCAAGCCCCTGGACCGGGATCTGGTCCTGGAATCGATCCGAAAGACAGGAAGGCTGGTCATCGCCGACGGCGGCTGGAAGACCTGTGGTCTTGCCGCTGAGATCTCTGCCATGGCTTCCGAGGAGGCATACGAGCATCTTAAGGCTCCCATCAAAAGGGTTACCCTTCCGGATTGTCCCGCTCCCGCAAGTGATACTCTCGAGGCTGCCTACTATCCCACTGCGGAGACGATTGCACAAGCCGTCAGGAAGCTCGTGGCATGGAGGTAGGGCTCGGGGCTCGATGGCAAGGATCGATTTCTTTTCGATAAGGTCGAAAGATGTTACAGACGATCCTCAATAGACATTACTGCGAATAAGGGTCAACTCACCACTCATCGTGCCGAGGTATCGAAGCACGAACGGTGAGCTGGCCCTTATTCGCAATAATGTCTGATGAACATCTGCTATTTCAGAGACCCGATTGGGAGGATCGAGCGTTGTCTCCCCGGTGTCTCGCTGGTGATTCTTTCTTTTGTGGAGGACTGAACAAGATGGATGTCAAGGTAAGATTCGTCGATCCGAGCAGAGTCTACCGGATGATAAAAGATGAGCTCGATGCAGCCTATTTTGAGGTGATGAACAAAGGGGATCTGATCGACCGGGGGCAGTTGAGAAGCTTTGAAAAGAACCTGGCTGCTTTTGTGGGTACCAAGTATGCGGTGGGCCTGAACAGTGGCTACGATGCGCTCCACATGTCTCTTCGAGCCGCGGGCATCGGTGAGGGCGATGAAGTCATTGTGCCGGCTCACACCTTTGTGGCTACGGCTTCGGCGGTTGTGAACGTTGGGGCCAGGCCGGTTCTGGTGGATGTGGGCAAGGATTTCAATATCGATTGCGGGAAGATTGAAGAGGCCCTCACCTCGAGGACCAAAGCGATCATTCCCGTGCATCTGAGCGGCTACATGGCCGACATGGTGCCCGTTATGGAAATCGCCGAGAAGTACAATCTGGTTGTGGTCGAAGATGCGTGTCAGAGTCTCGGAGCGAGCCAGGAGTTGGGAGGGGTCAGGAAGAAAGCGGGGTCCTTGGGGTTGACCGGGTGCTGGAGCTTCTATCCGTTTAAGATCCTCGGTGGCTATGGGGACGGTGGCGCCATCACCACGAATGATCCGGAGGTGGCTCTGTTCGCCACCCGTATGCGCTTCAACGGTGAGGACCGGGATAGCGGAGAGTACTACGGGCATGGCTTCACGTGTTTGCTCGATAACTTGCAGGCGGCATTTCTGGACGTTAAGCTCAAACACCTGCCGAAATGGATCGAACGAAGAAAAGTGATCGCCGCACGGTACAGGGCGGAGCTGTCGGACATTCCCGATCTGATGCTTCCTCACTACGATGATCCCACCAGGGACCATATCTATCAGAACTATGTGGTGAGAGCCAGGCAGGGGAATGACTTTTCGGATTATTTGAAGGCCAACGGGATCGAGGTACTCACTCAGTTTCGAAAGCCTTACTACAAGCATGAGGCACTGAAGCTCCAAGACAGAGGATTCCCCGAGACGGAAGCTCTGAGCAGAGAAGTTTGCTCGCTGCCGATGAACGTGGAGATTGGAGACGAGGAAATCGATTATGTGGTTGCAGTGGTGCGACGGTTTTATGGAAAGAGTTGAGATTTTCCGCGTCTTTTCAAAGGAAAGAACATCATGGCTCTCAAGCTAAGCAAGCGTCACGAGTGGGTGCTCCAATCAGAGATTCGTAACATGTCCATTGAATGTGATCGGGTCGGAGGGATCAATCTGTCTCAAGGCGTGTGTGATACGGAAGTTCCCGCCCCTGTTCGTCGAGGTGCTCAGGAAGCGATAGATAATGGGATCAATACCTACACGCGTTATGACGGTCTCGACGAGCTTCGCGAGGCCATTGCTTTCAAGCAAAAACGCTTTACCGGGATGGACATTGACCCGCATAAGGAGATAGTTGTCAGCGCAGGGGCTACCGGAGCCCTGTACTGTACATGCCTGGCTCTCCTGAACCCGGGCGATGAGGTCATTCTCTTTGAGCCGTACTACGGGTATCACGTGAGCACCCTGGTGGCAACGCAGGCTGTACCCGTTTTCGTCAGGACACTTCCTCCCGATTGGACCTTTACCCATGAAGATCTCGAACGGGTGAGGACTTCTCGTACTCGAGCCATCCTCATCAATACCCCTGCAAACCCTTCGGGCAAGGTGTTCAATGCGGAGGAGCTGCAGGTTCTTGCCGACTTTGCCTGCAAGAACGATCTTTTTGTATTCACGGATGAGATTTACGAGCATTTCGTATACGACGGGCGCAAGCATATCCCTCCTTCCACTCTGCCCGGAATGCAGGAACGGACGATTACCATTTCGGGGCTTTCAAAAACGTTCAGCATAACCGGATGGCGCATCGGCTATTGTCTTTGTGATGCCCGGTGGGCGCTCACCATAGGCTACTTCAATGATTTGGTCTATGTTTGTGCCCCTGCTCCGCTTCAATCGGGTGTTGCCAGAGGCCTGACTCTTTTGGAAAACGATTACTACCTCGGGTTGTCTCGAGAATACTCCAGGAAGAGGGACAAGATTTGTGATGCACTATCCCGGGCCGGACTGACCCCCTGTGTGCCGCAGGGAGCCTACTATATTCTCGCCGATATGGCGCGGGTTCCTGGAAATACCAGTAAAGAGCGCGCGATGAATCTGCTCCAAAAGAGCGGTGTGGCGTGTGTCCCGGGAGAAGCGTTCTATCATGACGATGCGGGAGAAATGCTAGCCCGTTTTTGTTATGCGAAAGAGGACAGTATCCTTGACGAGGCGTGCAGGCGGCTTTATCAACTAAAACTGTAGTGGGCGGTTCGTCTATTTTATGCAGGTGAAGTGAAGGATGGACCCTGGTTTTGGCCGGCCATCGCGCTATCTGCCTTCTTTTTTGATTGGCCGGGTTGTGGGATAAAGATTCGGATCTCGATGGTATGAGTGGGAACAGCGTTCTTCCTGCACTCGATACGGGACCGGTTCACTGCGGCTTTGCTGCGAAGAGGAGGCTTACCGTGTCATATTGGGTCCTGTTGGCTTTCATCCTTGTTTGCGAGCCCTGGTCCGCCGCCATGGCATTCGCTCAGGTCCCGGGCCGCGACTCCGGTATCGCGGCAGCCACGGCAGGTCTCTCTCCCACCACCAACAGCAAGGAAGCCAATACCCGGATCAAGCCACCGAGCAAGCCGGAAGAATTTGCCAATGTGAAGATTTTAAACAACATGGTCTGGGAGCTCCTGAAAGTCGAGCGTATCTTAAAGGATGCCGCCACTGAATCCTTCACCCTACCCTACGACAGATGGGTTTTTTTTCAGACCCGGGCGGACGTGAAACCGGGCGGAGAAGTCTGGATCGCTATCGATTCGGATACCCCGGACAAAGCCGTCGTCACGCACAAGGCCGCGGGTGAGTCCGCACGTGAGGCCATGCGCTTTCTCAGAGCCGGCAAGCACGGGGTACATGTCGGCGTCAGAGGAAGCGGTGAATTGAAGTATCTTGTGGTCCGAGCCATTCCAATGCTTCAACACGCCTTCTACGGTGCAAACCCCCACATCGCTCCGTACGGCCCTTACGATTGGGATTTCCTTCGGAAAAACATTCTTCCCAATGTCAATACAATGATCAGTATCGCCTCCGCCGATCCCCCGGAGCTCAAGGAGTGGAAAGCCGGCGGCCGCAACTGGATTAGTATTGCTCGTGTCCCCAGCTTCCCGAAAAATGAGCCACTGACCGTGAGCACAGCTCTCAAGCATTGGTCCGAGACCACCGGCATGCAGAATCCGCTGATGGACGGCATCATCATCGACGAATTCGGAGGCGGCAATGATCCTGTTTATGACGTGTATCGCAAGGCCGTCGAGAGGATCTACGAGGACCCGAAGCTGCGGAACAAGATGGTGATGCCGTACGTGTACGGCAGCAAGTTTTATGGCTCGGAGCCTAGCGCGGAGCTCGCCCGCGTCTGTATCGCCCACGGCGGCTACATCTGCTGGGAGCGATACATGTCCGAGCAGCCGACCGAGAAGGAGGCTCAGGCAAACATCGATCGACTCCTGGTCAAAGACATGCCGGCATGGGAGAGGCGCTTTTCCGGAGCCGCGCGGCACATATGCATTGTCCTCGGTCTTATGTCCCAGCCCACCGAAAGCCTGAACACTAACCCCGCGGTGAACTACAAGGTCTACCTGGATATGCAGTTCCGCACACTGGCGACCCGGCCGGAGCTCTTCGGCCTGGGCGGGGTGCAAGTGTATCATACCTCTTATAGCGACGAAGAGAACGTGCGCTGGGCCAGCCGGCTCTATCGACATTACTGCATCGAAGGCCACACTGAACCGCTGACACAAGACCCCTACAAGCTGACTCATCTCCGTAACCCGGATTTTGCCGAAGGAACGTCGAGTTGGACAATTTCACCGGCCGAGCCGAACAGTATGGAGGTCAAACAGTATCCCGGGTATAGCTGGCTCGAGGGCCGTTATCCCCGGACCAAAGAAGGCGACTCATTCCTGTGGATGAAACGAAGTACGAAAAAGCCCAACATGTTTAGTCAAGGAATCAGGGACCTCACGCCCGGTCGACTGTACTCGATGAAAATGATCACTGCCGACTATCAAAACCTGCTGGAAGAGCGATCAGGGAAGTCTGAGGACGCCATTTCGATCAAGATAGAGGGGGCCGAGATGCTGACCGGTCCGAAGAAATCCTTCCAATTCACCTTTCCGAATTCCTCCGCCCATCATTTGGGCAAATTCATCGACAAATACCACTACTGGATGAACTACCATTGGCAGGTTTTCCGTGCTAATACCGAGACCGTCAGGCTCATCGTTTCCGACTGGAAGAACGAAAAGGATGCCGGAGGGCCGCCGGGGCAAGAAACAGCCTTAAACTTCATCGAGATACAACCATACATCGGCGAATGAAGCCGAGCAAGGAGGAACCGCCTTGATGAAGCTCTTTCTTGCGGCATTGATTTTTCTTGCTTCCGCATGTCCGGCAAAGGCTGACGGTCTGGATAAGGCGCTTGTTTCTCTAACTTTTGATGATGCATACAAATCCGTTTATGAATACGCTTTTCCACTACTCAAAGAATACGGGTTGAAAGGCACTATCTTCATCACTACTGATTGGGCTACAAATTCGAATAACAATGGGTTTATGGGATGGAACGAGATCATAACATTGAACCAGAACGGCTGGGAGGTAGGAAATCACAGTAAGACTCACCCAGACATGAGAATGCTCACAGACGCAGAGATATTGCATGAATTGGCAAGTGCCGAGGCAGCCTTTGTCAAGAGGGGACTCTTCAACGTCGTAGCATTTGCATTTCCTTTTGGGGCTTGCGATGAAAGAGTAGTAAACCTGATCAAGAGCTTCGGATTTATCAAGTCATGCAGGGAGGCACCAGCCAATGGTATAAACAAAACGTATCCGTTTGATCGTTTCAGGATACAATCTGCACCTCTGGATGAAACTGTGACATTCAAGGCTATGCGGGTAATGATTAATGAAGCTATTTCTGATAAGGATTGGCTCGTTTTACGTATGCACAACACAGCTCCCCAAAGTGCATTGCCATTATTGAAAAGAACAGTTCGTTACCTTTACCATATGCAAAAAGACCAAGAGATGGAAGTCGTAACCGTAACGGATGCCGTTTCAAGAATACTGCGACTTCAACTTAAATAGCCGGACAGTAGAAAGTTCGTTAGCGCGCATAGCAACTGTCTTGTTTGTCAAGGGTTGGGTTGTACCGTTCGCCCTGAGCGAAGTAAGCCCCGCCAACGAGCGGGGCTTACTTCGCTCAGGGCGAACGGTGAGAATGGCCCAACCCTTATGCGCGCTAACAGATTTTCAACATAATTCCGCCAGATGTGCTACTAATAGGCCGCTGGAGGTAGGTGTTCAATGGGGAGCTTGGTGGAGTACCGGGCTTTGTCTCATTTTTAACAGTCAGAAATGGAGCGTCGTATGGGTTGCAATAAAGTAAATGGGATCGTACTCCTACTCATGCTTTTGCTCGGCAATAGCGCATTTGCTCAAGACATCGGTGTCGTTCCGATCGGTCCCAATGTTCCCAGCCAAAGCGGGACGGGCTCGACAGGCCCACTGTCCGGCCAATCCGCTGCTCCATCAGGTCCATACTTCGGTCAACCAGGACAGGTAGGTGGTCCCTTGGGAGGTGCCCAGGCTTCCGGCGTTCAGGCTTCCGGCGTTCAGGCTCCCGGCGTTCAGGCTCCCGGCGTTCAGGCTCCCGGCGTTCAGGCTCCCGGCGTTCAGGCTCCCGGCGTTCAGGCTCCCGGTGTTCAGGCTCCCGGTGTTCAGGCTC